>Ga0099826_10004003_pt1 | contig 10212 bp, 6 predicted proteins | sample Mtrugardesep15_FD_76830 | JGI IMG/M metagenome (GOLD analysis project Ga0099826, IMG submission 76830) | Root nodule microbial communities of legume samples collected from California, USA - M. trunc garden sep15 | ecosystem: Host-associated > Plants > Roots > Nodule | place: USA: California...
AACAAACAAAATATCTTTCAACTTAAAATGATATTTGGTGTCGAACGGTCCGTGATATCACACTAGTCCCTGAGGAGACGATATAAATACTTATCTTGTTTGATGCTAAAATACTACATCACTGGCAGAGAAAATTACAATATTTAGACGGGTGCCTTATATCTTTCTTTCTAATTTGTTTGTACATACAAGTTATAAACATATTCTTGGTTTCCGTTTAATCATCAAAATATCAGTAGTTTTAATCAGCACATGACAAAGCGGTTTAAAAGAATCAAATGATTGAGCTCAAGTGATTAATGAGCTCCATTTAAGAACGAATCATTGGGGAGAACTCGGGTTATTTGTATAGCACAATCCATCTACTTGCTTAACCAAACCAATCCTTCTCAAAGCTCCTCTTTCCTGTATAGTACATGAGTCATGTCGAAACAGTAATCCGCAATCACATGCTTTGGACATGTAAGAGACTGAAGTCAGTTTAACATTATCAAATCATCACACAACCTAAGTGTACCAGTAAAATTTGCTTAAGTCTCCATTTGACAAATTTACTGATAAAGGATCAACCTTAGTATATGAGAAAACCATTTAAGAGAATATAAGATCAGTTACACCTGTATCCAAAATTTAACGAGTCACTGATTTTACACTTGCAGCTAAATAACTCATACATCTTGTTCCCGCAGAATGGCAATGGCTGCTTTCTCCCTTCACGTCTGTGGCATGCTTGCCTTGCTTGTCTTAAATTAAATTCTTCTCAAGCAATGCTTGTAGATCGTTATATTTCTCCTTTGTAAATGTCACACCTCGTTCTTCTTCAACTTTGATTTGCATTTGACCCTTGCACTTGGCGGCAAAATTTTCAGCATTGACATTATTTGCGTAAGTGTTCTTATGTGGATTTTCATGACTAAAACCAAAGTTAGGTGAATATTCATGCTTCTTATAGCATATTTCTACTATATGTCTGATTTTGCCACAATATGGACAGACTTATGCATTTGCTGTGCCTCTTCCTCTTCATGCACCATTACCATATGATGCATCTACCAATGCACTAGATTCCTTACTTGTTGATGTAGGTAATCCATACTATTGTCGCCTTTCATCTTGCACTACCGTTGAAATAACTTCATTTATGGTCCAAAGTGGTTTTATAAGAAGATCCTATGATCTCATCGTTTGATATTGTTCATCAAGTCCTGTTAAGAACTGAATGTTATTGTCTTCTACCTTGAAGAATCTTGTGTTTCTCATGGTCAATCACACATATAAATATACATGACATTGTGGTATAGGACTATATTGATCAGGTTCCTCCCAAAATGCTCGCATTTCAGCAAAATCTTCTGATACCCTCAATGCAGCTTGCATGAAATTTGTTACTTCTTTATACAATGTTGCTACTCTCACCATATCTTCTATTATATGCTTCTGCCTTTCCAAAACGTTAGTTCTACTGTTTATTAACAAAGGCACCTCCTCGTTACAATTTATCAGTTTCTAAGCCAGGCACAACATGAATTTTTGTAGCGTTTTAGTTTTATGGCTTTCAATAATGTCCTTTTCAATCAAAATGAACACATAACATTATATACCTGACATACACAAAATCTCATAATGGATTAGAATATGCAGAAAACGTTAGATACAGTTATACAAAGTCAATGCTTGTCATATGGTAAGTTATAAGTTTAACTCATCCTTCTTTTTTATGCTATGAAAATGCACAAAAATATTAGAGCTATAGGTAAAAAGTGAAGAGAATATTATTCTACAAAGTTGAGTAGAGAAAATGAACTTTAGAGTACATGAGTCACACCTAGCTTTTTGCTCATCAATATCTATAAGGTTCCGAAACTCTCTTGTCTTCAATTTCTATATGTTGGATATGAGCCACCTTGTGCCAGTACTTTCCTGTCTTGGGTTCAAGTCTTGGAGTCAACATTGGGCATTCCCTGATACAGAGCTGATTTAGGGAAGGAAGCCCCTGTTCAAGCAAGTACCGCAACACGTTGCAACGATTAATTTCAAGTGTACGAAGAGCATTAAGTTGTTGAAACCCCTTTTTGTCCAGCTTTTATAGACTCTTAAATTTGCTGATGTGTAGAGAGATAATGTTTCTGGGAAGTAGGTTCTCTTCTGGAAATAACTCCATGCCTATACATGCACCTTCAATATTAAATGTAGTCAGAGATTTGAGATTCTCCAATCCCCATTCCTTTTGTGATGTAAGTTTGTCACAATATGCAATAGAGAGTAGAATTAAGCTTGAAGGTAAACCACTATGTGGAAAACATTCAATATGTGGACATCTAAGTACAAATAATGTGAGGAGAGATGTAAGAGAGGCAATAAAATTGGGGGAATTTGTGAAGATTCTTGCAATTGGAAAGGATGAAGGTACGTAGGCCTGGTATATGAAATCCTTCATCTGGGAAAGACGTCAATCCAGTAAAATCTCTTATTTCAAAACACTATATTTGAAAGGGTGAAGGTATATAGTTTAAGGATTATATTTAGTTTTAAGGTCCGTTACATATTGTCAGCTTCATGATCAGTCTAACATATCAATTCATTATTTGTCAAGTATCTAACATAAATACTCAGTCAAGTAACCATCAGTGTTTAAACACAATTCAATTCATGGTACATTCTTAACTTAGGTATGATTAACGGTACATTCTTAACTTAGTATAATTAAGCGCGTGTTTGCTTCAGCATTTAGAACCAATTGAACACCCGTTCTGGATGAAGCTACCAACCGGAGCTTCATTTCTTCCGCACGTTTAGTGTACACTTGACGTGGTTCCAAACAGTTACTAAGTAACAAGTCTTACGAGGGGTTCTATAATTTGGACTTCGATGCCCAAAGCCATTTTGGATGATTTAACAAAAATCATCATTTGCTCATAGGGTAATTCTTATTTTTCTAAACCGTTTACTTCAAATTTAAGAATACAAAAGGGAAATATCTCCACATGACTAATTAAGATCAAGAATATTAAGAAACACTAAAACATATAAATTGGTTTAAAACCCACACACATAAAGTCAAATTTGTCTATCACACAAAACATTACTGTACATGTGACATTTACTACTCCCTATACTCAAATCTCTCATGCATGTCAATTCCATATTTGTATGAGGGAAAGGGATGGGGAGCCTACTTTGCTAGAGAAGAAAAATCCGAAATTGGATCAGAGAGAAGAATGTTGATGTTGTGAAGTATTTAGGAGGCCTTAAAGATATTAAGGGTACCTAAAAAAAAAAAATTGTCTAATTTTCCAACACTAACCCACAATCAAAAACATATATGATTTGGTCAACGGTGTAAATAGTTATACATCGAATTATATCAATTAGTAATAATACTAATATTAATAAAACAAATATTTGGTCATGTTCCACAACTAGTAACTTCGGCCCCAATATGACCACTTCTTTGCAGGCATACCCGATGCAAAGCACTTGGTGCCTGTAAAACCAACAACACACAATTAAGCAACATCAAGATCGATTGTGATACAGAGAAGTGTTCATACAAGGGGTACATTAACAATAGTAGAGAGCAAGTGCATACATATTTTAACTAGCAGTTGTTTAAATTCAATCACATAACACAAACATTGGAATAAGGATTATATACCTTCTGGGAGTTCTGGCTGATCAAAGGGACTACAGAGAATCTTTGCTGCTCCCATCTCATTCTCTGTCCTTTCTTTAACATATAACTCTACCACCTGAAGCGTTGTACAGATAAAAAACAGTTACCAAGAAAGCACCTTTTAAATAATCTTTTATTTTTAGTTTGCTAAAACACAACACAACCGTAGAATTGTTCAATTTGTTAATGATTCCTCTTGGTATTTTTTGGTGAGACGCCTTGTAAAAATGTAATACTCAACAAGTTACGTTGATATGGTATTGAATATATAAATCTAATTCTAAATTTAGATTTTTATAAATAGTGCTCATTTTATTTCATCTAATTATATATAATTATATTGCCAACCTATATTTTGAACTACCAATATCTATGTACCAGTGCATGCATCAGTTCTTTATGAATATCTATGTACAAGTGCATCTGTGCATGTGTCAGTTCATAAATTTAGACTAGTATAGGGAAACACTTTGAATTTTTATAGGTATAGATTTAAATTATAATTCCATAAGAAAATACATAATTTCTACCTTCTCATCACACCAAGGAGCTAAGATCATCTTCCTTTGATTCAAAGCTTCAACAAACTCATCCCATGTATGTATGACTTGAATACATTCATCTCGCTTTTGTTTTGCAACATCCAACATATTTTGTTGAACATTATTGAGCAACTTCTTTATTTCTTCAACCAAATCGGCATTAGCAATGTCAATCTTTGCACCATTATCACGTCGAACAACACAAACCTGCGCAAAATTGAAAACATTTATTTGGTGTTTGCATTGAACATATAAGCATAAAGACATATGAAAGAATACAAGTGCAATAACATAACAACGTTAATAACCTGCTTATTTGCTAAACTCTTAAGCCCAATTTCAATTATTAGAGGGACACCTTTCATTTCCCATTCAGAATACTTTCTTTCAAGAGAATAGTTATCTCTAGAATCTAACTCGGCACGGATTTTTTCTTCACACAACATCTTCACCGTTGCTTTACAAGCGTCATTGATTCCTTGACAATCAACGTTTTTGTAAGGCACTGGAATCACAATGACTTGAGTTGATGCTACTTTAGGCGGTAGCACCAATCCCTTGTCATCACCATGAACCATCACCATCACTCCAATCTGTTAAATCATAAAAGAAATATAAATGTTAATCATGTATAGAGCAATCCTTCCATTAATATAAATGTTAATTATATATATATATATATATATATATATATATATATATATATATATATGGGCTGTGTTTTTTGGTGCTGTGTGATTGAGTTGGGTAGCAGGTTCTGCGGAGTCTGATTTTTTGGTTTTTTCTGGCTTTCCCTGTCGTTTTGGGTTCTGGTTTTGTAGTCTTGGCCAGCTGCAGCTGTTACCGTGGTTTGCAGTTGGCTTTTCTAGCCAGCAGGGTGTTTAGGTGGGAGTGCCAGTTTGTGAGGGGCACTGCTATTTTTCGGTGCTTGTGTTGTTTAGGTGTTGTGGTTTTGCTTTCTATTTCCTTTTGGAAGTAGGAGCTTTAGGGGGTTTTTAATCGAGTTGTTATCATCAGGTGTAGGACTTGTATTTTAGGTCCTTTTGTACTCTTTTTCCTCCTATTGCGGACTTAGTGCACCTTGTGCTAGTCTTGCGTAATAATATTTGCAGTTTCAAAATATATATATATATATATATATATAGACACACACACACAGTATACTTTAGACATTAAAAGCTTACCGTTCGAGTAGAATAGCCCCATGAGTTCTGCCAAACCATTGTTTTCTCTCCCTTTTTATTTTCAAAGTTTACCTCAAACTTCTCAGAAAACTTTTGTCCCAGACAATGGATAGCTGCACCTTGTATCCCACGACCAATGTTTGGAATAAATGCCTAGCAAAATTGAACATCAAAGATTTTATAAACCTTCAATGTACTATTCAAACAACATATCAGCATTCACATCAAAATGTTGACGTATACCTCAACAGTGTTGGTGAAAATTGCACCGCCAAAAGTATCCCCTAAACTTTTAGTACCCTTTATAACAGGAACTGCCAAGTACTCTTCGTATATACGCCTATATAATTCCAATATCTCAAGAGCCTGAAAAACAACAATCCAAAAGTATTTTGAAAAAACAACACAATTTTAAAAAGATATTTATCTCCGGCTTTGAGTAGTGGAAACGGATCAAAATTGTATGCTCCAAAAGCAAAAAGATAATTGATTTAAGTAATATAAACCACAATTGAAGACTCATTACAGCCAAATATGCAAATATTAAGGAAAATTCCTAAAACAACTACTTGATGGAATACCTCTACATGTGCTTCTTCCTCTATAGCAAAAGCACTGTGTCCTTCCTGCCAAAGAAACTCACGACTCCTACAAACAAAATATGTATAAGCACTTGAAATATACTATATATGCAAGTTCTATCTAATATAAAGTAGATATCCGTGATAAAAACAATTTTGTAACCGATTCACCAAAATATGAACATCCATTCATAAAAAAAAAATGTGCAGAAATTTAAGGTATTATGCGAGACATATATAACCAAAATGCATACTATCAATTTTTGAAATCTTTTAAGCCTCGTGATTAAAGCTTGAAATTGTTATTATGTTCTGGTGGCCAGCACATTGTTTAACATAGAGAAAGGAAAACATCGTAACAAAAAAGTGCCTGATAAATGGTGTGGGATCTTCGACCACCCATCTAACCGCATTGCACCATTGATTAAGTTTCAAAGGCAAGTCACGGTGTCCCCTTATCCACTTAGAGTAATAGGGATACATGATAGTTTCACTACTTAGACGAAGAGCAAGATGAGTTTCCAAATCAGACTGTCCAGACTTTGTTACCCAAGCAACCTGAAAAACAAACAAGATATAATCAGAAATAATAATAATGTCTTCAAGAGAAGCAATGGATTTATATAGACTATTATAAAGAAAATCGTTAAAAGCAGTCATTTTAACACAAAACATCGCCACTAAAATGAGAAACATTAATAAAATAATTAGGAACCAACAAATGATTTAATAATGCAATGATTTTCAAATATTTAGGAGAAAACCAATAAGCATGATAAGCAAGGAAAATGTTAAATAGGCCAACCCAACAAACTTAAAAACTCTCACCTCTGGCTTAAAACCGTCATAATGGGCCTTCACCTTTTTCAAATGACATTCTAGCACAAACATAGGGAAGTAGCAGTTCTCAACATTCATTTTCTTTATCTCTGGATTAAAAAAAGCCTGCACATTTGTTTGAGATATGAAAGCAACTCTCAGCTAAGTAGAGCTTAACAGAAAAGAAAAGAACTATGTAATTCTATATCTGTCTGAAGAAGCGTAGTTTCACCAAAAACAAAAACATCACCATTTAAAAAGAATCATAAATTTTATTTGTTTTGCATCAACTCTATAGCTAGCTAATCAAGAGTATAAAATAAGTACAATATACATAAATGCGTTCAAATCGTGGAGAAACATACTTGCAAACTCTCCCATATTTCTACTGCCGATGGTCTCAGAATATATAAACCAGAAATATCATAGTTCTCAATCAACTCCGCACTAGCAACAACCTATTAGAGCAATCAAAAGCCATGGTCAAACAGGTTAGAATTTTTTTTTTTAAAATATATTAATATAAGAGTAGAGAGAGTTTGTTGTCAAAAATAGAGAATCAAAAGCCATGGTCAAACAGGTTAGAGTTTTTTTTTTTAAATATATTATTCTCAATCAACTCCGCACTAGCAACAACCTATTAGAGCAATCAAAAGCCATGGTCAAACAGGTTAGAGTATTTTTTTTTAAATATATTAATATAAGAGTAGAGAGAGTTTGTTGTCAAAAATAGAGAACAAAAACAAAATATTGTGTGGAGAAGAACAAAAATTATTGTATTGCTCAGTTTTCTGAAGCTATTATAAATGATCACTCTTTTTTCAATTTTATCGAGAAGAATAGTAGAGGTGTATTTGTTGTCTGAATCTATACTTGGATTTCTAACTCTCTTAGTGTTGCAAAGTTTGAATAGAAGGCCTAAGATCAAAATTCTTGTGGTAGGAAAGACAAATCTTGTTCTATCTTTTAATCCCGCCAACTTAAACTTCTTGGAACTATGATTTTGCATTTTAAATCATGGATATAATCTAAGTACATCAAACGACAGTATGATATGACATGGTAGTGCACAACTTGTTCTCTAAAAGTAGTTGATCAATTGTAACACAAGCATGGTGAGAAGTTTGTAAGATTAATTGTAACACAAGGGATATGTACATTGCCACTTAGGACCTATTTGGATTGACTTATTTGAGCTTATCTTCTTTTTTTTTAAGAAACTTGTTTGAGCGTATCTAATGACATAAGTTTTGTGATACTTTTTTAGAGAACTTGTAAAAACAGTTTATGACATTTTTCATATGCTTTTTACAGCTTATTTTCATCAATTCTCCAAGATAGCTTATGAAAACAGCTTATAACATATACAAAAACAATTTAATTTAATTTTAACTTTTGCTATAGAAATAGCTTATGTAAGATTATTCAAGTGCTATAATGATAAGCGCTTATGAAAACAGCTTATAACATATACAAAAACAATTTAATTTAATTTTCACTTTTGCTATAGAAATAGCTTATGTAAGATTATTCAAGTGCTATAATGATAAGCGCTTGTGCTGTAACCTGCTAATAAGATATTTATCCACAGATACTTTTGATCAAACTACAGGAAAAGACAGATATTGGCAATGGGTTACAGAGAAATAAATGAGAATACATTCCAATGTTTCTTAAATTGTATCGTTCAAAGGCAAATGTATAAAATGAGTTATGAATTTGGGGGATATTTTAGAAAGGTTTCAATTTAAATGGTTCCATGACAAAAACAGAAAGTAGAAAAGAAATAATTGAAAGAACTAAGTAGTGTTTGTACCTCAGAATACCACTCTTCGAAATTTTCATCCTTCCGATTGATGAGTCTTAAGCCGGCCTCTGTCTCCAACTTGTTATTCATCTTCTCACCTGTAAGACGGGGGCACTAGTTATTATGAATTTGTTCGTTTGTGAGTGAGTGGCAAAATAGAGCAACTTAACATACGCTTGTGTATTGGGTCTTGGTCTTTGTGAGTTAGTGTGTAGGTCCAATTTTTATTAAAAAAACAAAAAAATCAACAACGATTGTGACGGTAGCATAAGAGTGAGTGTGTGGTATGTAAACTTAGGGCTCAAGAAATAGTTTTTATCATTTATTTTGACAATTTATATATTTTTTTTAAAAGGAATAAATAAGTAGATACTCCTTATAAATATCTAAAATCTCGTTTAGTCCCTACAAAAAAAAATCGCACTTTTAGTCTCTCAAACATTTTCCTTTTGCATTTTACAATGACTAAAAATGCTGAAGGAAAATCTCCTGCGATTGAAAAGTGTGATTGAATTTATTGTGGGGACTAAAAACGAAATTATGGATATTTATAGGGACTATTTACTTAATTAAACCTTTTAAAAATTAAGTCATAAGTTTAAGAAAAAACTCATGTTGACAAGCTTTATAGTTCCCTATCATTATAATGTAGAGTTGTGTTTATGTAATGTAATGATATATATTACTTAGAAATTAAATTGCATAAGGTTTTTAAAATTGTATATTTCTTTTATGCAAACAAATTGTATTTTTCATGAAACAGTGCCTCTTATTCCGAATCTTTCTAAGGATTTATAATGTTGGGGCAGTGGTTGGATGGACACACACACAGATAGAAGTGGCGGTGTTCTAATAGGTGCGGTATCCAAAAAATCAAAGAAACCCTCCTTTACATTTTTATTCAACAAAATAGAAAAACATACCAGAACCTCATCTATGAATATGTTGTGTTATCCTTTTAATTTGGTAACAATAGTTTTGAACTGTAGAGAAAAAATCTGTAACTTACGAAATTTAACCATTAAAACCTCCATAGGAGAGAACACAGTCTCATAAACAGGGGAGATGTAGGAGTGATTTAGATATTCTCAATTTTGTTTTTAAAAAATAAAACTTCAGAAATTTTACAAAAACTTACAGATCGTAGCAGAAGCCTCCGAGAATGGAACGCCAGCTAAAACAGAATGAAAGCGAACAGCAACGATGGCGCACAAGATGACGAGGAGTTTTACTGAGGCGTGCCAGTGGTGTTTATAAGGTGGAAACTCTAGAAGAAATCGAAGTGACTCGTCCCACGCTCCCCTCTTTTTCAGCCCATACGTTCACCTTTTCCTCAGTGAATCTAGGTTCATGTCATCAAGGGCGTGAACTGAATCCGAGGGAGCTTTGGGCCTTAAGACTCCGGGTTGATGGGTTAACAGGTCGCCACTAGCCATTGGGCTCACTCGTTCATTCACAGATCCTTATGAGTTTGGCAGGAACATGTCACTGTGCCATGGATAGTTGGGTTGGGGTCCATGTATAATTCCCATGATGATATAGACAATATATAAACAAACTAAATTATTATTATTATTTTTATTAAAAAATATAAATTATTTTAAAA
>Ga0099826_10004004_pt1 | contig 10212 bp, 5 predicted proteins | sample Mtrugardesep15_FD_76830 | JGI IMG/M metagenome (GOLD analysis project Ga0099826, IMG submission 76830) | Root nodule microbial communities of legume samples collected from California, USA - M. trunc garden sep15 | ecosystem: Host-associated > Plants > Roots > Nodule | place: USA: California...
GACCGGTGGTTAGGTGAGACTCCTTTATGTCTGCGGTTTAGCCGCTTATTTGATTTATCTTTAAATAAGTCGTGCTCGGTCGCTATTATGTCTCACCTGGGTTGGGGGGATGGTGGAGGTGCGTGGAGGTGGAGGAGGAGGTTGTGGGCGTGGGAGGAGTAGTTGGTAGCAGAGTGTATGACTTTACTTCACAGTGTTGTTATGCAACCCACTATTTCCGATCAGTGGCACTGGCTTCCAGACATTGTTGGGGGTTATACAGTGCGTTCCGGTTATCAGCTTCTTACTGCTCAGGATACAGCAACGGTGGGTACTACTGACAATCTTATTTGGCATAAAAAGGTGTCATTGAAGGTTTCTATTCTAGCTTGGAGACTCCTTCGTGACAGGTTGCCTAAAAAATCTAATTTATTGAATCGTGGAGTTCTTTCCGCCGATGCAGCCATCTGTTCAGTCACTTGTCGTCAGGGTGAGACGGCAGCTCATCTATTTTTACAGTGTGACTACTATGCATTGTTGTGGCAGCTAGTCTGATCTTGGTTAGGTGTCTCAGGCGTGGATCCTCCAAGTCTTCAAGAGCATTTCTTTCAGTTTACTCATTACTTAGGGGGCACGAAGGCTTGTCGATCTTTCCTCCAGTTGTTGTGGCTTTTGTGCGTTTGGTTAATATGGGCCGATAGAAATAACAGGTTATTTAATAATTCTCAAAGCTCAATGTCTGAGCTTTTGGAAAAAGTTAAGTATCATTCTTATTGGTGGTTGAAGGCTCATAGCACTATTTTTGTATATGGTAGTCAGAGATGGTGGTCGGACCCCTTAAAATGTTCGGGTATCGGCTAGTCATGCTTTGATTTTTGGTTGTAACAAATTGACTCTTTGTTCTTTTGGAGTGGTCTCTTTAGCACACCTTGTGCTAAGGAACGACTCCATGTTTGTTAATATAATCCATTTTTGATTCTTCAAAAAAAAAATATCACTGTCATTATAATATATCTGCTAATATTCCAATAAACATTTATGTGATAATATCTGATTGGGATAATTGTTAGGACCAATTGGTATCAACGGGAAATATGAAAAGAGAAAGAAATCATAAACTATGTATTAATCATGATCAGAAAATATGTATTAACGAGTCACAAAACGTATTGAAAGTTATCCTTCGTCAGTGCATATGTAGTTCTAGCAACCAAACTCTCTTTGCAACTTACCATGAGAAATCGGTGTTCCACGTATGATGCACGCATGACAACAACAAAGGATGGATTACATGTTTTGAAAGATTGTGCTCTTTCAAGAGCTATTACACTCTTAGCAGTAAGCACTTGTTTCCCTGCAAAATTTGAACACAATAAGGCTGATATTTCATGATATCATCTTTCATGTTTCTATATATTGAAACCTGCTAAAAATGTATGCCATTTAAATGTTTTTTTTAACTTCATCCATCGACACATCATGGAAAGAAAAGCTAATAATTTGTGTTAACTTGTGAAACTTTGATTAGACAATGAAGACACAAAATCTGATACCTTTGGACCCTCTGCTAGCATGATGCAAAGTTGCTACCTTATGCAATTTCTCAACTTCAACACAACCATTGCTTCCAATTTCACATGGTTGATGAAATTCAAAAGAGGAGTTAGCTTTTCTCTTTTGACCATTGGAGACCTTTTTAGCTGCAACTCTTTGGAATGGATAATTTATCTCTAAAGCACTCTTTTCAAAGATGTGCACAAGAAAATGAGAACTTCTTTGATATTTGAAAAGCAGAAGATGGCCATGAGCTAGAGAATGATACTCTGCAAATTCTTTCCAACCCTTTTCAAACCATATTTTGCCATCACTTTCTACCAAATTTAATTTCCACTTTGCACCATTTGGAGTCTTTAGACATATAGCATTTGATAAACCTTCTCCATATTTCTCCACAAATTTTCTTGGTATCATCTGTCATAATTAAACCAAATTAGTATGCATGATATAACTTTTTTAAATAATATAAAACTTCTAACTCACATTTGCCACAATAACAATTACTTAGTTTTTAAATCGAGCCGCCGATTCTAACTCACATTTGCCACGGTAATAATTACTTAGTTTTTAAATCGGGCCGCCGGCCTAACCTTACCAAGCTAAGTGGGCCGAATTGAGTAAACAAGCTGCACCAGCCCATAGTTTCATTAGGCTACAAATTTGGTGGCCAAGTCCATCATAAAACACATTAGTGGACCAAACTCAAATGTTTAATTACAAGTCCCATTTTGAGGAAAAAAATTTGTCTCTGAATATAAGCTCATATGCAGTTTACCATGTTCATTTTTCTTAATTATAAGTCCCCTGTGAGATAGCATTTATATCAATCGCCCTTCCATTTAGGTAGTCCAATATGTCACGATACATGCTATCTTACCCAAGTTAATTACTTGCTGGTTTGGTTTTAAAAAAAGAAAATGTTAAAAAGTGTCATTAGGGTACTAGTTAAAAAGTTTAAATAAATAACTTTATCTTGAGAATGATGTATTTAACATATTAAAATTTTAAAAATAACTTTTTCTATGTAAAATTTACCAATTATTTCTATTTTTAAATTCTTAACTAGTGCCCTAAGGTAATAATGCTACTAACCCACGAACTATGACCAACAAATCTTGTGTCATAATAAAAGCATGCAAGCAAAATACAAAAGTAATGTAATCATGTTATAAGATATACAAACAATATAAACTAAAGAATCTAACTCAAGATTATTAGAAGAAAAATAAAAGAATCTAAGTCAAAGGCTTACAAGCTTTTCTTCATGAAGATTTTGAGCAAGTATTATCTTGAAAAAGTGGATTGGCTCCACATGAGAAGTTTCACTAGCCATGAGTGAGTACGCTTGCTATGAAGTTTAGATGACAATGACAGCTAAGAGGATTAGTGTCAAAGTATGGCTTTCGGTATGAGACCGAGTGTGCGTGTGTGTGTGACACACACTTTTTATTTTGTGGAAGTAGTTGAGATTTATTGTGTTTCACTACTTCATTTAAAACTCTTGATGAATAACCTAAACTACCCTACTCTGTTCTTCAATGGGTATGTTTAATTCATTTTTCCACCAAAGTTCAAGGCTTCTTTAAAGTAGCAAGTAGTAATTCTCGGGTTCTTATTATAAGAAATAATCGATTTTATAGGTTTATTGAATAATTAATATATCTCGCTATAAATATATACTAAATACATTATTTATACAATAAATCTAAAAAGTCAATTGTTCTTATAATAAAGACTAGATGGAGTAACAAATAATCACAATCACAAATAGAGGTTTTTTTTCTTTTTTGGAAATGCTAACAAATCATATACTTGTTAAGAAGTTTAAAAAAAAAAATGTTTTGCGATTGATGCATTTAAATTAGGTCACTTAAAATTAGAAAGATGGAGTACATGATAAATTGATAATATTAATTAGAGGCATATTTGGAAAAAGAACAATAAATACATTTAATAATTTATAGTGAGTCTTATATTTAGAGACAACAAATTTTTTTAGGTAGTCTTAAAAATGACTGTTGTTTGAGGTTTTGCATTTAGATTAAGAAATTAAATGAACCAATCAATATTCATAACACTTTTAATAAACTACTATTTTTAAAAGGACAAACTTCAAATTGCATCGGGAATTGTGAGAAAGAATAAAGTTGAAATATTTACTAAAGGTAAAATCGAAAAAAGAAATTAAAGTTGTATTAAAAAAAATTGAGGAATAAAGTTGTACTCCCTCCATCACTTAATCTAAGCCCTTATTGCAAATTTCACAAAGATTAAGAAAAGGTGAAAGTGTAATTAATATGTTCATTTTGTGTAGAGATATTACTAAATTGTCCTTGTTTGTAGTGTATTCAAATTTGACTTTTTTCATATTCCAAGGTAAATTAATAGTATTAATTAGGGTTATGTTTGAAAAAAAAATAGTAAATGCATCTAAAAAATTGAAAGAGAGATCACATTTAGAGACAATATTTTTTTTCCAATAGATACTTAAATATAAGGACGGAGAGAGTATTAAAAAAATGTAATGTGATATTCATTTAAAAATATTTTTGTTTTTACTAAAGTACACTCGTTATAAAATGAGAGAGTATTTTATTGAATGCATGTTTTAAAAAAAAAGTTTTACACCTACATGAAAGCAAACATGGCGTGAACCGTGTAATAATCTTGAAGGTTTAAACCGAAAGGAGTTGAATTGAAAGCAGCGATGGCGTCGAAAGATTCAACACCACCGTATCAAAGTGCCGCGAGAATCTCCGACTCTCAATGTTTTCCTCAATACACCGCTTCTCTCAAATGTTAGATACTCTTATTCCTCTTTCTCTATTACCCCTTCAATTTTCTCTTCTTTATTTTATAAATTATTAATTGAATTCAAAGTCTTAATATTTGAATACTTTTTAGGTATAAGTAACTTAGTTATTATTAATACTACCCATTTGCTAATGTTTTGATATTAATTAGGTGAATTCAAATGTGTATAAGATGCTTCAGTTAATTGGAAGTGAAACTGTGAACTTAGTGTGCTCCTTCTAGGTCTCGAGTTTGAATGCTCCGAGTGATAACAATTCCTGTTGAACCGGTTTTGCTCTGATTTCAATTGGGCCCTCGCTGATGGGCTGGTGGGATTGGTCCCCTAGATTAGTTGGTCATTGGGCCGGATACTGAGTTTTCGAGGAATATTTTTTTTTGGAAGTGACAGATTTTTTGTTTTGCAAATAAATTTGTATCATGGAGTTTAGTAATTTATCTTTTGAGCATGGTTATCAACTCCTTAGGATATATTAAAGTCATATTTTGTTCAACCAATCTATGCGAATCTCTAGTGTGCATCTATTTTTGACATATTCGTATCGAAAAGTAATGAATGAAAAAAATGAAGTATTGGAAGGAAGGACTTCAAATTTGTGATTCCATGTTATTTTTGGGATGTAAACAAGGACTTATGAATGATGTTGGACCTTGTGCTACTATTCTGGCGATTATTAATGTATCTTACATTTTCTTCCCTTAACGTTTTCAGGTTTAGAAGAATTTAATACAGATAAGAGTAAATGTCAAGAACATTTTGATGTTTACAAAGAGTGTAAGAAAAAAGAGGTACTAGAATTTTCAGCACCGTCTGTTTCTTGAATTGTTATACATTGTATATTTTGAAAGTGATAGAATGGATCCTAGGAATTATGTTGCTCTACCTGAAATGCGATAATGATATAAACAGAAATGAAAGTTGTAGCGTTGCTGGTAGATATTTTTGGTTTTCTTCATGTAACTTGTAAGCATAGCTGATATTTGCTCCGTACTTTGTCTATGTTCTCCCCTTCGTCACATACTTATGTTTACTGGGTAGCTATAAGTATTTTGTAGGTTCCCAATAAATGCAGGAAAGATTAGTTTACGTGATACTTTTTTGAGCAGCTGGCTGATTAGCCAGGGATTATTTACTTCAACTGGACAATGAATGGAGCTGTATTACTTCAATAATGAAACTGACGGCATTGCCTAAACATAAAATGTGAAATGATGTTTTGAAAACACCGAGTTACTCAATAGATTATCTTCATTATAAATACATATTCAACACCAAAAGTCTTATTCAAATTACAGAGCTCTAGTTGCACCTTCATCTAACCTGAAATTCTTATGTTATCATCTTTGTTCCATGGTTTGGTCTTGTCATTATTTTGTATTAATTCCTTGGATGAGAGCGATTGTTCAGATCATTAATATTATGGAAAGAAACAAGTAGGGGCTTGTTTTCTATGATTAGGCTTTGGTGGGATTGTAACATGGTGTCTTGGGATGGGAACTTGGTATCCAAAAACTAGTGGCTATATCTGTTGTAGTAAGTGTACTTCTTTATGGTAATTGTTATTTATACATGATTTAGGTTAGAATGAGCACGACATTTATTTTTCAAGGTTATGTTTCTCTATAAAACCACTTGTCCATGGTTTCAGGAGTAATGCTGATTGCCTCAGCCAGTTCAATCCACTGAACTAATAATGCACCCAGCACAGGTGTAGAAGCCCTATAAAAACCAAATTTATTGAAGTTTAGTTAGTTATTTCCTATAGAGTCCCCCGGAGACGGGGGGGAGAAATATGGAGGATGGGGACCAAACTTGTGTCGTCACATTATACGCTTTTTCACACGTTTTTGACTCGGAATACGACTGAGAGAGGAAGAGTGGATTGATTAGATGAAAACATTTCCGGGTGAAGGGAGATATATATCTCAGTACTCTAGTAACTAGCATTATCTACATTCCTTTCTTTTTTCCGCCCATTTTGGCTTCCATTAGATTTCAATTCCAAGTTCAACCTAAAATTGAAAGTTTAACTGGTTTCCATTCACCCTGATGGTGGATTCATCATCTATTCGTTATCTTCATGCTACACATAACTAGTTTAGAAGTTCCATTACATGATGCTGTGAGATGTTAATAAAGTTTTTCCGTGTGTATATTTTATAAGTTGTCTTTTTGCCTTCAGCCTTCAAAACAGTTATGTAATCATGTAAGCCAGCTGACTGGACATCTAACAGAAATGAACATAGCTTGTTAGATCACATAATTCTGGAGTTGGTCCAAAAAAAGGAAGAAACTAAAACATAGGCATTTTTTTATTTGTCAAGTAGTCAAGTAGCCTAGCGGCTAGAAATCCACCCCTTGCATATTGTAACGTTCCTACCAACTGAGATATGCTCACGGAACAAACATAAGCATTTTCTACTACCATAGTAACTGAATAGTAGTTTAATGTTGATGTATACTTGATTTATTTTTATTCTCCGACCATTTTCTAGTCATGTGTTTTGGATGACACCTGTATAACTTCATTTTGGCACTTTACTACGTATTACTTAGGAAATTGTAATTGGCATTTTGAATATCATTTTTATCTTCAGTGTTGTGTTGTTCTCTTCCTTCGGCATCATACATTGGTTGTGCACTAGGCCTTTTTTCTTACTTGTGGTCTTATTCTATAATTTGAATCCCCTCCAGAAATGAAAACAAACACTAAACTAAAGGATTTGCATAAATCAATTGGTCTTGTACTTGCAAAAAAGTACGAGTAGTGAATAATAGGGTTAAGTATCGTATTCTAGGGTTTAGACTTATTATTGGATGCCTTGAGAACGCTCCCAAGGATGTATTTATAGCCTCCTATGGGCTTGGGTTAAGATTACTTAATCTCCAAGCAATAGGGGTATTTAGGTACTTTAGACGGTTTCTAGATAATTCTAGAAGCTTTTGAGGCGGCGCCCTAGGCCCTGGAGACCTTCTGGAGGGCGCTAAGGCTTCCTTGGAGGGGCTAAAATCCCTTCTAGAGGTCCTTCAGGTCCTTATGAATATTATGACGGTCCAGGTCCTAAATCTCTCCGAAACATACACTGAATTTTGTTGCCTTACTTATTGTTGGGTGTTGACAGCTTGACATCTATGTAAATGATGTGGTACTTATTGTTGGGTGTTGACATCTTTGCATCTATGAAAATGATGTAGTATAATTTTATTTTCATCTCTGTAGTCATATTGTTGAATGCTAAAGTTACTTTTTTTGTTACTCTTTTCAACATACTCTTTGCAGTTGGGTGAGTTTCATGTTTCATACTATCTTGAGCTCACACTCTAGTTAGTTGGACTCAAATGCAATTTACTAAATAATAAAGTGTGTTGGAAAAAGTTGGTGATTTTTACTATCTTGGAGCTACTCTCTATTTAGTCGAACTAAATTGAAATTCACTCAATAATAAAAGAGTGTGTTGGAAATAATCTCAAAATTTGTATTGCTGCCATTTCTCATCCATATTAAAGCATATGAACTGTGGTTGTCTCTTCCTGTGTAATTGAAACATTTGACATGTATATGATAGCTCAGATTAAATATACTTTTTAGAATTGTTTATTATTGTGATATCATTGCTCAATAATGCTGCATGCAATATTTTTGTTTCTCAATTCCATTTCCTTTTTTTAACAGAGGGAGGCAAGATTGGAACGGAATAAAACTCGGTCCTTATTCTCATGAAATCTTGGCAGAGTTTCACTTACTGTATGATAGTTTACAAAGTTACTGGTTTACCAGTGCCAGTGGTTCATATATGGTAGTGTTGGCCATTAAGGTTATGAATTTATGTCAAGCCATGACAAGGTGTTGCAATAAATCTGTAAATGGTACTCTACACTGTCGTCGATTTTGCATCAGTACTTAATTTAGGTTCCAATAAATTAACAAATTAATTGTTTACACCTTACTGCAATATGTTGTTCCACTGAAACCGTATTGACCTTTGGGTTATAATATGATGAATGGACGCTCTCTCCACCGACTATCGTGGTAAGTATATGTTTTCCTTGAATAATACTGCCATGCAAACCACAGGGCCAGTTTTTTGTTATTTACTAGAGCATGAAACATAGTTCAACTTTGCAGAGAATTCCATGTTTCCACAAAAATAAAATTATCAGTGTATGTAGTAGTTAAAGGTATGAATTTTGTTTTTCACCATTGCGAAACCAAACACACAAACTTCTATACTAGAAGTGGTTAATTTTATTTCATGAAAGTGTGGAGCAAGCATTGAGAATCATTGTATGGCTGGTGAGTTTTTAATTCGTCCGTAAAATTGTCATCATTGCTCTCATAATGCATTCCAGATAACAGCAATCGTGAGAGTTGTTCTTGCTATCAATGAACAAAGGAAAGAATGTGAAGTATGGTTTCTTGAGTTACTTTGATTGAATATTACACTGTCTCTGTAGCCTATAACTAGTTTGACTAATCTTACAACCGAAATATAATATTCTCTATTATTAGCTTAATCTGATGGCTAAGGTGCTTTAGTTCCTAAAGCTCAGTGAGTAAGTATTGACTACGAGATTATATTTATTTTCTCAGTCTTTGTGATTGAAGCCAGCTTTTGTCTTGATGCTGGTCTATCTTGAAGGCTTTGCATCATGTTTCTGATTTATGATATTGTTAAAATATATTTCAACTCATTCACTTTTGCTAAATTGTAATAAAATCATAGGTTTAATAAAAGGCAGTTTCTTTTCCCCACTCTACTCTCGTCATGCATCCAATCGAGTACCGAAAATACCTCACTTTAGATTATATAATTCGAACACTTTTTTAAGAATTTGTGGATAACATAATCCGAAAACTCTCAGAGTTCAAGAAACTACATTGAATAATTATATTTATTTGTAAATTTAACAAAATTTCATTATTTAGAATTATATCAAAGACTATGAGCTTATAACAACAAGAATTATACAGTTATATCAAAAAATTATCATCTATACTTCATATAAAGATAATAGAGGATTCTGAAATGACTTTTTCATTATTTCAGTTTTAACATTAACCAAATTTTTCTATAACAATGTTTATTGTTGGTAACATTGAAATAGATAAACATTGTTTTTGTTTTATGGAAAAATTTTGTAAACCTTTTGATATAGGAGGTCTCAACATAAAATGAAGGTGAGAAAAAACACAAGAAGGGGGGTTAAATTGTGTTGAGATTTTCTTCGTTTTCTTCTAAGCTGAAGGACACTGATCAGAAGCAGTTCAAGAACAGCTTCTGAAGTGATGTTCAGATCTAGGTTGCAGCGGATAAAAACATGGAGAGAGAAGGAAGAAAGACACAAAGCAATTATACTGGTTCCTTCCACAAACTGGAAGTAGTCATGTCCCCCCTGCACTTCTAGGAGAGTTCACTAAAATGTAATATCTGATTACAAATGCTCACTGCTAAACTTAGCAAGAGACTTCAAATGCTCAAGCACAACTGCAAAAGACTTCATATGCTCAAGAACACAATCAAGAGACTTCTATGCTCAAGCACAACAACAATAGACTTCTAATCAAACAGAATTACACAGAAAAATGTTTGACACTGAACACTTGATATACAATCAGAGGTGCTCACAATACAAATCAGATACAGACTCTTTGAAACTTTAGAATTTCTAAGATATGAGCTTTGAAAAGAAATTCTAAGTGAACTATTGGATGCTGAACAATTTTGACAGAGTTTAGGCGCTTTCAAATTGTTGTTGAGTCTTATTGTTCTTCAAGTCTTCACTCCTTTATATAGAGGTGTGAGATGAACGTTGTGAATTGCCAGCACATCCAAAAAGAGTCGTTTGAAGCTTTGATCAATCAC
>Ga0099826_10004007_pt1 | contig 10209 bp, 7 predicted proteins | sample Mtrugardesep15_FD_76830 | JGI IMG/M metagenome (GOLD analysis project Ga0099826, IMG submission 76830) | Root nodule microbial communities of legume samples collected from California, USA - M. trunc garden sep15 | ecosystem: Host-associated > Plants > Roots > Nodule | place: USA: California...
GACGCCTTGGAAAGCGGCAAGTGAATCTGACGGAATGTCTGCGTCGCAGATCGCCCGAGCGTTCGTGCGGCGTGATCGAAGGATTGCGGGATGCGGCTGAGGCCGGCATCCACGCCGCCGGCGGCGATGGTGAGGAAACGTGTGGAATAGGCATAGATGAGGGCCGCGCCGCTGCCGATGAAGATCAGGCCGGTGGAGATGCCGAACCAGTCACGCACGGTCTGGTCGACAAACCGGTCGAAACCGCCGAGTGCAATCAGTATCCCGATGGCGATGACCGTGCCGGGGGCAGCATAACCCACTGTCGAAAGACGATAGGACCAGAGCGCGAGACGTCCCGGTGCAAGGCGCATGGCGTAAGCAACGGCAAGGCCCAGGATAAGCGTGATCACCGTCGCCAGCCCGGCAAAGAGGATGGTGTTCAGAGCCTCATCGGCGAAACGGGCCGACAGGCCGCTGAAGCGGAAGCGCTTCCAAGCCTCAATGACGAGATAGCTGGCGGGCGCTACAAAGCCGATCAGGACCGGCAGGCTGCCGAGTACGAAAGCGGCCCAGCCCTTCAGGCCGTTGAGCCGCAGCGGCTCCAGCTCCCTGCTTTTCTGCGCGGAGACCGCATAACGCTGCTTGCGCCGCGCCCAGCGCTCGAGCCCCACGAGGGCGACAACGATGAACAGCATGGAAAGCGCGATCTGCGCCGCACCCGGAAGGTCGGATTTCGTGACCCATGTAGTGTAGACGGAAACGGTGAGGGTGCGGACGCCGAGGAATTCCGATGCGCCGATGTCGTTCAGCGCTTCCATCAAGGCAAGGCTGATACCGACCGCGATCGCCGGGCGCGCGAGCGGCACCGCGACCTTGAAAAAAGCGGCGCGTCTTGAAACGCCGAGCGTGCGGGCCGCTTCCAGCAGGTTGCCCGCCTGCGTCAGGAACATGGCGCGCACGGGAATATAGACATAGGGAAACAGCACGAAGCCGAGGAGAATGATGCAGCCCGTCATCGACCTTATGTCCGGCAGGCGGAATTCGCGTGGGCTGGAATAACCGAGCAGCCAGCGGATCGCCCCCTGCACGGGCCCGATGGGATGCAGGATATCCAGATAGGCATAGGCAACGATATAGGTGGGCATGGCCAGCGGCAGCAGCAGTGCCCACTCCAATAGTCTACGCCCGGGAAAATCATAGGCAGTGACCAGCCAGGCGGCATAGGTGCCGACGATGCCGGCCAGCAGCCCGACGCCGGCGAGAAGGATCGCCGTATCCGGCAGAGCCGTCAAAAGAACGGTCGAGCCGAGATGCGCCCAGAGGCCTTCGGACCCCTGCAAAGCCTGGGAGACAAGCGCCAGAACCGGCACCATGGCGCCACAGACCGCCAGCACGGAGAGGCACAGCCACCAGAAGGAGGATGAAAACCTGGCTCGGGTACGAGGTGTCAATGGCTGGATGGCGTCTGGATTCATGTGCTTTTGGAGAATACGCGGAAAGGCGCCCGCAGATGCGAACGCCTTCCACCATGTTATCGCTGATTGGCCTTTACTTGTCGAAACCGACCTTGTCGACCAGCTCGCTTGCCTGCTTGCGGTGCGAGACGATTTCCGTCAGCGGCTTGTTATCGATCTTCAGCGTGCCGAAGGAAGCGATGATCTCGTTGAGGGCAGCACCCTGCTTGACCGGATATTCGTAGTTGGCTTCCGCATAGATCTTCTGGGCTTCGTCCGAAACGAGATATTCCAGCAGCTTGACGGCTTCCGCCTTGTTCGGTGCATTCTTGGCCACAGCCGCGCCGCTGATATTGACCTGCGTGCCGCCATTCTTGAAGGTCGGCAGAACCACCTTGATGGCGTCGCCCCACTTCACCTGCTCCTCGCCGCCCTTGCCCGAGCGCATCAGGCCGACATAATAGGAGTTGGCGATGCCGATATCGCAAATGCCGCCGAGGATGTCCTTGGCAACGTCGCGGTCGCCGCCACCTGCCTTGCGGGCCAGGTTTTCCTTGACGCCGGCGAGCCACTTCTCGGTGTCCGCAGCGCCGTAATGGGCGATGTAATCGGCAAAGAGCGCCGTGTTATAGGGATGCTGGCCAGCGCGAATGCAAACCTTGCCCTTCCACTTTGCATCCGCCAGATCTTCATAGTTGAAGGAGGCGAGATCGACATCTTTCGCCGCGTAGAGAACGCGGGCGCGCATGGAAAGCGCGAACCAATGGCCCTTGGCGTCGCGAAGCTCGGCGGGAATAGCCTTCGTCAGGGTTTCGGATTCAACCGCCTGGGTGACGCCCTTTTCAGCGAGATCAACGAGGTTGCCGGCATCCACGGTCATCAGAACGTCGGCCGGCGAGCTTGCACCTTCGCTCAGAACGCGCTCTGCAAGACCATCCTTCAGGAACACGGTGTTGACCTTGACGCCGCTCGAAGCCGTGAAGGATTCCAGCAGAGGCTGGATAAGGCCCGGCTCTCTGGTGGTGTAGATGTTCAGTTCCGCAGCGCTGACCGATCCGGCTGCAAAAGCAACGGTGCTGGCAAGCAGGGCAATTTTGGAAAATTTCGTCATATGTGGTCTCCCTCTCCGATGGCGGCAATATGGGGAGCAAACATCATACCTGATGGAGTAAATCAAGTTTTATTTGGCCGTTTTCAGACGGGACTTGATCACCAAGAGTTGAAAATGGAGCGTAAACAAACATGCAAATCCGCTCATTCAACCTCAAGTAAATATCAGAACGCCCTTCGGATCAATGCCGAAACGCACGGCCGTGGTCTTGGTCGGCGTACGCTGCATCGTTCTGACGCGCAAATCCGCCGGCAGGCCGGGCACGGCTATACCAAGCTGCTCGATCTCACCGAGAAAAACACGGCTCGATATTTCGCCGGCGATCCCCTCTTTCGCGGTGCTATCCTCAATGATCGAAATCGCGTTGGGGCGCACATAGGCGACGGCGGCAAGGCCTTCCGGCAGATCGGAAGCATCGCCCAGGGGCCCGAGCGGTGTTTCGACGCGCCCCTGCCTGACGTGGCCTTCGATCTTGTTGAAGGCGCAGAAAAAATCGGCGGCGTAGCGGGTTTTAGGATTATCGTGAATTTCGTAGCCCGTACCGCTCTGCACGATCCGCCCACGCTGCATCAGCACCACACGGTCACCTGCCGAAAGCGCCTCTTCCGGGTCGTGGGTGACCATGATCGCCGTCGTGCCCAGCTGCCGCAGGAGCCCGAGCGTTTCCTCGCGCACGCTGTCGCGCAATCCCCTGTCCAGATTGGAAAAGGGCTCGTCCATCAACAGCAGACCGGGCTGCGGGGCAAGCGCACGGGCAAGCGCCACGCGCTGCTGCTCACCGCCTGAAAGCGTATGCGGATAACGTTTTGCCAGTTCCTGCAGGTGAACATGTTCGATCATTTCGCCGGCGCGGCGGCGGGCTTCCACCTTCGGCAAAGATCGAAGACCGAACATGACATTCTGCTCGACGGTGAGATGCGGAAACAGCGCATAATCCTGAAAGACAAAACCGATATTGCGCTTTTCAGGCTCCACGAAAACAGCGGGACCGGCAACGACAGCGCCGTTCAGGGAAACGATGCCATGGTCAGGCGTCTCCACGCCCGCCACAATGCGCAGCAGGGTCGATTTTCCACAGCCGGAGCGCCCCACCAGGCAAATGATTTCGCCGCGCTCGACGGAAAGATCGATATCGGACAGCACATCCGTATCGCCGAATCTTTTCCCGACCGATTTCAGTTCCAGCGCTGCCCTGCCTGCCATTTCCAATCCTGTCCTGCTTTGCGAATTATGTTGATCGCTCAAATCAGGATTAAAGTCAAAAAAGCCCGGCTAAATGCATTTCCCTTCACGAGTTGGCGAGATGTGCGGCAGCAATATTGACGTTTACGTTAGAGTTAAATAGGTTTTGCCGACGAGATGGACGCCAAGGGATTACGCGTCTATCATTCGTTACCGGGGAGCGAGAGGAGCGGTCGATCCGGTGACGCCACATGAGGTTCCCCCAACCCGGCCGGATTGGCCGGCTGAATGCGGAACCTCGTGGACATCAGGCAGCCGAAAGCGCCGTTCACGCATTTCAATGAATGCGCGGCGCAACAAAGACTCTGGGAGGAGAAGCATGAGTGAACTGTCCCTGGGACACCCGGAAAATGTCAGCGCAGAGAAGCGTTGGCTGGCATCCTATCCGCCGGGCGTACCTTCCGAAATCCCCGCATCCGCCCATGCCTCCCTTGTCGAACTTCTCGAAAAGAGCTGTGCGCAATTTGCCGACCGCAAGGCCTTTTCCAGCATGGGAAAGTCCCTGACCTACCGCGAACTGGACGCTGAAACCCGCGCGGTCGCCGCCTGGCTGCAATCCAGAGGGCTGGAAAAAGGCGACCGGGTTGCCGTGATGATGCCGAATATCCTGCAAAATCCCGTCGCCGTATACGGGATACTGCGAGCTGGCATGGTCGTGGTCAATGTCAATCCGCTCTACACACCGCGCGAACTGGAACATCAGCTTAAGGATTCCGGCGCAAAGGCGATCTTCGTGCTGGAAAACTTCGCGCATGTGGCGCAGCAGGCGGCGCCAAAAACCGCCGTCCGGCATGTGGTCGTCGCGGCGATGGGCGATCTGCTCGGCCTCAAGGGACATATCGTCAATCTGGTGGTTCGCAAGGTCAAGAAACTGGTGCCCGCCTATACCATCCCCGGCTCCATCAGCTTCAAGGCGATGCTGAAGGAAGGCCAGGGATTTTCGTTGAAGCCAGTCAGCCTCACGGCGCAGGACATCGCCTTCCTGCAATATACCGGCGGCACAACGGGCGTATCCAAGGGTGCGGTTCTCACCCACGCCAATCTTCTGGCCAACAAGGTTCAGATCAGCCTGTGGCTGGACGCGGCCTTCAATGGCAAAAAAGATCGCCCGGAAGTTCTCAACTTCATCTGCGCGCTGCCGCTCTGCCATATCTTCGCATTGACGGTGAATTCGCTGATGGGCATTGCACTCGGCGGCCATAATCTGCTGATCGCCAATCCGCGCGATATTCCCGGCTTCGTGAAGGAGCTGGCGCATTATCAGCCGCATGTTTTCCCCGGCATTAACACGCTTTTCAACGCGCTGATGAACAACGAGGATTTCCGCAAGCTCGATCTGTCCTCCCTCATTCTGGTTCTCGGCGGCGGCATGGCGGTGCAAAGGCCCGTTGCGGAGCGCTGGCTTTCGATCGTCGGCTGCCCGATTGCCGAAGGTTACGGCCTCTCCGAGACATCACCCGTTGCAACGGTCAATCGTCTCGATTCCACGGAATTCAGCGGCACCATCGGCCTGCCGATTTCCTCGACCGAAATCGATATTCGCGACGAAGACGGCAACAGCCTGCCAACAGGGGAAGTCGGCGAGATCTGCATCCGCGGTCCGCAGGTCATGGCCGGTTACTGGCAGCGGCCGGATGAAACCGCAAAGGCCATGACCGCGGACGGCTTCTTCCGATCCGGCGACATGGGGTTCATGGACGAGCGCGGTTACACCAAGATCGTCGATCGCAAGAAGGACATGATCCTCGTTTCCGGTTTCAACGTCTATCCGAACGAGGTGGAGGAAGTGGCCGCCAGCCATCCGGGCGTGCTGGAGTGCGCGGCAATCGGTGTTCCGGATGAACATTCGGGCGAAACGGTCAAACTTTTCGTGGTCAAGAAGGACCAGTCCCTGACGGAAGCGGAGCTCAAGGCGTTCTGCGCCAAGAACCTGACGAACTACAAACGGCCGAAAATCATCGAGTTCCGCACTGAGCTGCCAAAATCGAATGTCGGCAAAATCTTGCGGCGCGAATTGCGCAATCTGAACTGATTGTTTCAGCCAATGGGGAGAGCCGGGCGACCGGCTCTTTCTTTCATCCCGGCCCTTTTCTTTTCTCAAAGTCGCCTTGATTTGGCCGCCTGAAAAAGAATAGTTTCCTCATCCTTCCACGGAAGCCGAGGAGCACAAGATGCAGGCCACCATCGAAAAACTGAAAGCAACGGCGAGCAGCACAGCCGCAACCGATCTTCGCGCCGCCTTTGCGGCCGACGACAAGAGATTCAGCCGTTTCAGCGCCAAATTCGATGACCTGCTGATGGATTATTCCAAATGCGCCGTGAATGAGGAGATCGTCACGCTTCTCGAGCAGCTCGCACGCGAAGGCGGTGTCGAGGCCAAGCGCGAGGAGATGTTCTCCGGCAAGGCAATCAACTTCACCGAAGATCGCGCCGTGCTGCATACCGCGCTGCGCAATCGCTCCAACACGCCGGTTCTCGTCGACGGCAAGGACGTGATGCCTGATGTGAACGCCGTTCTGGTGGCCATGGGCAAATTTGCCGATGCGATCCGTTCCGGTTCGCTGAAGGGCGCGACCGGCAAGAAGATTACGGATGTCATCAATATCGGCATTGGCGGCTCCGATCTCGGCCCGGTCATGGCGACGCTGGCGCTCGCACCTTTCCATGATGGCCCGCGCGCGCATTTCGTTTCCAACATCGATGGCGCACATATTGCCGACACACTGAAGCTGGTTGATCCCGAGACCTCGCTCTTCATCGTCGCGTCGAAGACCTTCACCACTATCGAAACGATGACGAATGCCGCCACCGCGCGCCGCTTCATCGCCGAAAAGCTGGGTGAAGAGGCCGTAAAGCACCATTTCGCCGCCGTTTCGACCGCGCTGGACAAGGTCGCCGCCTTCGGTATCGAAAGCGATCGCATCTTCGGTTTCTGGGACTGGGTTGGCGGACGTTATTCGATCTGGTCGGCCATTGGCCTGCCGCTGATGCTTGCCATCGGCCCGGATAATTTCGGCAAGTTCCTGGATGGCGCACACGCCATGGACAGGCATTTCCGGGAGGCGCCAATCCGCGAAAACCTGCCGATGCTGCTCGGCCTCATCGGTTTTTATAACCGCAACGTGCTGAACTATCCGACCCGGGCAATCCTGCCCTATGACCAGCGGCTCTCGCGTTTCCCCGCCTATCTGCAGCAGCTCGACATGGAATCGAACGGCAAGGGTGTGACCATCGACGGCACGCCGGTCGAAGGCCAGTCCGGCCCAGTTGTCTGGGGCGAGCCCGGCACCAACGGCCAGCACGCCTTCTATCAGCTCATCCACCAGGGCACGAGCGTCATTCCGGCGGAATTCATGATCGCCGCCAACGGTTTTGAGCCCGAATTGCACCATCAGCACCAGCTTCTCATCGCCAATTGCCTGGCGCAGTCGGAAGCCCTGATGAAAGGCCGCACGCTCGCCGAAGCGAAAGCCCAGCTCACCTCCAAGGGCATGGAAGACAAGCTCGCCGATTTCATCGCGCCGCACCGCGTTTTCACCGGCAACCGTCCGTCCATCACCTTCGTCTACGACAAGCTGACGCCCTTTGCGCTTGGCCGCCTGATCGCGCTCTACGAACACCGCGTCTTCGTGGAAGGCGTGCTGTTCCGCATCAACTCCTTCGACCAGTGGGGCGTGGAGCTTGGCAAGGAACTGGCGACCGGCCTGCTTCCCGTCGTTGAAGGCAAGGAAAGCGCTGCCGGCCATGACAGCTCGACACAGGGTCTGGTGAAGGCGCTGGCGGGACTGGCGGGGTGAGATTTACCATTTTGATAGGAGCCGGAAGGAAGCTTCCGGCTCATTCTCGCGAGACAAAACGTTGTCACAAGGCTGAGAAGCGAGGTTGTTACACTGTGAAATATCGCTTCGTTTTCACGCCGGAATAAAATGGGCATTCTTGAACCCGACTTGCAGGCGTTGCTTGATGCCTAATGTGCGGGGGTTTTAACTATTCAACTCGATAAACACGTTTCGGAAACACGCCAAAATCGTTGCCACGGCCAACGACCATGACTTTGTCACCGGCATTTAAACTAAGTCTAATCTCCAAGGGAATCCTGCAAATCTCTTCATGCAATATTAGCTGATCCGCTATTTCTATCGCATCGGAACAGCCCCTTCGACCGGCGTCAGTGTCGGAAACGATGAAGGGAAGCTCGACTTCGTGTCCTGCGACCAGCGCAAAAAACATCGGCACCACAACGACCGTCGCGTTCCTTGCCAAAAAATAAAAGAAGATGGGAGAAAATATAATTGTCAGTACCCTGGTGAACTTCCCCCAATCGGTAACTTCTTTTTCCGAACACATTGCGGCTGCAAAAGACCAAGCGGCCGTCACAACACCTATAATGGTCGCTACGGTGTTGATCTGCGAAACCCAGTCAAGGGAGGGAACCCATTTCAGACCGATTACTTCCAAAAAAAACGGAGCAGAGAAAAATACAATCAGAGCGCCCATAATATTTTTGTAAGTATTATTTTCTAAAAATTCTTTTATTTTAGAAAAATAATTAAAAATTAAATCCATTGCGTATTTTAAATCCTCGTCGTGATTTTCTATTTCCATTTTTACTTCAAATATAAAGCGCCGCCATCTTGCGCCACGCACCCGCACGGTGGGCGCGGCCGTCCCAGACGTGCATCTGATGCCCCATCTGCTTGTCCGACAGGACCCGGCTCAGATGGTGATTGTTATCCAGAAACGGGTCGGCATCGCCGATGGTGAAGACCATGTCGATACGCCGCAGGTGATCAAGCCGCCATGGGCAGGCGAGGCCCGGCAGGAAATGGCTCGGCATGTGGAAATAGACGTCGTCATCGTAATAACCGTCGAACAGATCACCGAAGGATTCCACCTTCATCGTCAGATCATAACGACCGGAAAAGGCGACGAGCTTGCGAAACAGATGCGGGTGGCGAAAGACGAGGCTGGCGGCCTGAAACGCACCGAGACTGCAGCCCTGCACGATCGTGTCACTATTCGGGTTTTTCTCGGCCATCAGCGGCAGCACTTCGTTCAGAATATACTCTTCGAAAGCGGTATGCCGGCGAATGCGATCGGCGGGATGACGCCCGGCCGCATAGAAGGTCTCTCTGGCCAGCCCCTCTATGCAATAAAGCTGAAGGTGGCCCGCCTCCAGCTTGTCGGCCAGACTGCCAACAAGGCCCAGTTCCTCATATTCGAAGAAACGCCCGTCGCGGGTGGGAAACATCAGCACCTTGGCGCCAGAATGTCCGAATATTAACAGCTCCATGTCGCGATGGAGCCTTTGACTATACCAACGGAGATATTCGCGTTTCATGGCACCTTGAAAAACCGTCTGACCTTGTCCTTATGGACCGCATCTTGCGATGCGCTGTCAGGGTAATCGAAATGCCCGGCGTCGAGGATGAAGATTTCATTAAATTTTGATTGTGGCAGCGCATTGGCCACCGCGAACTGGCAAGGCGGCGCCACTGCCGGATCGAAAAGCGCAGGCGCGACCAGCATCGGCACTTTTATGCGGGCGGCGGCGCAGGCGGCATCGAACAGGCGCAGCGTTTCAAGCACATTGGCATGGGTCTTCTGGTACGTCTGAACCGCATCCGCGCTGCCGACGGTGGGCAGCGTCAGCCAGAACGGCCGGTGTCCGAATGTGGGGACCACCAGATGGCCGCGATCAATACGCTCGTCGAAAGGGATGGCCAGGGCGCCAATGCCGCCGCCGAAACTGATGCCGCTATAACCCACCTGCCCGTCCAGCCAGGGATAAAGGCTTATGAGCGTGGAAACGGCAACCCACAGATCATCGACGCAGCCGCCAATGATGTAATCGTCTTTCCTGTCGATATTATAGAGAACATGGAGGGCCGGGTCGGACGAGATCGGCGGGCAGGCGCTCAGCGAAAGCCCGCGAAAACAGGGAAACAGCACGGCTGTTTCTTCCACCCGCACGTCGAAATCAGGAGCCTCACGACCGCCGTAACCATGGCCCACAACGAGGCCGCGACGCACCTGCCCCTCGCGCGGTAGCAGCAGCCACCCGCCGATACGAAAACCGCCGGTGGAGGTGTAGGTCATATCGAGGACATGCCAGCGGGGGTCGCTGAGCCTGCTCTTGCGCAGTACCGGTCGAGGATCCGTGGCGAGTGCGCGGCGATAGCGCTTTTTCCAGAAATCATCGAAGCCCGGCGGCGCCTCGGGCGGGGTGATGGCCAGCAACTGTTCACGCTGCATGCCATAGGTCGGGTCGAAATCAAAAGGATGGGACTTGGGAACGCTCATGCGATGCTTGTTTCGTGAAAAAACAGCGGACACAAGCTTCATAATATCGAAATAACGGTTTTTTACGGCTTTAGCGGCGGGAAGAGTGTTGAACCACCTGTTCAAAATGGTTCAACC
>Ga0099826_10004008_pt1 | contig 10208 bp, 6 predicted proteins | sample Mtrugardesep15_FD_76830 | JGI IMG/M metagenome (GOLD analysis project Ga0099826, IMG submission 76830) | Root nodule microbial communities of legume samples collected from California, USA - M. trunc garden sep15 | ecosystem: Host-associated > Plants > Roots > Nodule | place: USA: California...
CATAGGAAGTGTTTTGCATGATAATGTTATTTACTTATGTTAAAGGTAGTCTCTATCTAGCAATTTGATAAGGGTATTGTTTGTGTAACATTGGCACACAGGTTCCTATGCAACAAGTGAAGATTGTCAACCATCCAGATCTGCAGGTTTTGGTCTAATTTGTCTATTGGAGCTATAAAATTTAGTTTTACTATTTTTTTTGGTTAGTTCCTTATATTGCCTTTGTTTATCCTGTTGTTATACGTAGGACGGTTTTGGTAAAGTTTGGAACCATGATTTAATGGCAAATATTATTAAGCAAGAGATAACTAGTCACTGCATTGATATGGTAAGTTCCTGCCTCTGGAAACATAGTTTGAGTCCTAAAGCTTCCATTTTTGCTGCCATAAACATCTTTTGGGAGATTACTATTTTTGTTCAAATATATCTTTTAAGGAGGCACTTCTCATTTATGCCTTTTTCCCCCAGATTATTACTTTTGACAAATATGGTGTCTCGGGACATTGTAATCATCGTGATGTGCATTATGGAGTATGGTAAGTTGAATTTTTACTATGTATGACTATTGATTGATTAATATATAAGTACTGCAACTGAAAAATCAGGAGATATAACACTTACAGTTTGAGATTTATTTTACAAGATATAATTTCAGAACTAAATTAACAATAAACGAGTGATAATGGTGTGCACAATACTCTAAGGTCATTTCCCCGCCCCTCCTTTACCATGCTATGATCCCATTTGCATCTATGTAGTGTAATGTTATCCTTGGTATAAGAGGATTAGCTTAGTTCATCTACTTAAAACACTTATAAACTCAACTAATCTCGAATAGCCTTTCTAATTCCTGTTGGTACCTTTTTTAAACTTGGTGAAATTTTATTTCATAAGTTCCTGCAAGCTAAAGTGGTTCAGATCATACCATCATGTTAAATTTGATATTGATGCCTGACCACACATGCTTCTGATGGTAATTCTTTGAAATTTATGAGTGATCTTTCTGTTTATTGTGCCTCGCTGATTGTTAGAACTGTCCTTCTGGATTCTTTTAACAGTTCTCTTATTCCTCGTGTCATGTGTGTGATCTCTAGCACAGTATCAAAGCAAATGAAAGATTAAGTTAAGTGCAAGAAACAGATTATATTTATATTTAGATTTGATTCAGTAGACTAATCACATCATTCTCTCATTCTTATGCTTCTACCTTTGACATCTAAAAATCTTCCATGTTGTAAGCAGCAGGCTACTACATGATAATTCACGAAGAGATATTGAAGTTTGGGAGCTTGTATGTTTTGGCATTCTTAATTTTATTCTCTTATCTTATTTAGCCAAGTGCTTTATTAGAACTTGTTCAAGTTGACTTACTCTCCTCTTGTGTCTTCATTATTCTCAGGTCAGCACCAACATATTCCGCAAGTATAGCGGCCCAATTGATGTATGGTTGTCTATGTTTTGGGTCATGCTGCCCTCGAATGGAACAATGCACTGTTTGGTAAATGAACATTCGCGTAGAAGTTTTAATGCTATGGCCCAACACAAAAGCCAGTGGGTTTGGTATGCATGCTTTAACTAATTTTTATTGCAAAGCTGTATGCATTACATAACAAAACATCATTTTTTTTCCTCATCTAACAATTGATTTCGTTTCTGTAGGTTCCGCAAGCTTTTTGTAATCTTGTCTAGTTATACCTATATGAACACTCTTAGAAAGATTGAGTGAAGTTTCAAAGTGAAAAAGTTGTGTTGCTTGTGAGATCAACTTTCATTTGTTGCTATTCTATTTGGATCTTCATGATCAAACATCAAACTTCTATTGATTCAAGCTATTAATTCTGTGGATCTATGGTTCAATCTTCAGCGACCTCCCCACTTTCTCTCAACAAGATTGAATAGAATCTGCTAATTTTCTTCAAATTATCCTTAGATGTTATATGTTCATTAACGGTGCTCTAAGTGAGGTTTTGCTTGCTTAGTTTGTAATTATTTGTATTAGTAAAGTAGCAAAACAGTTTTTCTTTATAGCGATATAGTTGAATTTGGATGACTTTTTTCAAAATCATATTAATCTGAATTGCAAACAAGATGAGGAAGTCAATAAACTCATTGTATTGATTGATCAAAATTAAAATGGAAAATGAGGTACACGAATCTTTTATTTATTTGACTCTATTACCCTACTTATATAACTAGCTCTATAATTTGAAACTTATTCATAACTTTGGTTAGTAGATCTTACTCACATGCACGAGTCATAAAAGCTAGTAACTTGCTAGGTTAGACACTTGACAAATACTTATAAGCAAAAAAGGTCTGCAAATTCTAGAGCTTAATAACTTTGAAATTTCGTATTCAAAGTAAAACTTATTCAAACCAAACAATTTGATTGAAGTAGAGAGTGTAGGTCAAAGCAAAGTTACAGCTTTCTCCCCTCCCAATCCAAATCTTCCACCATGTGACCTTGAGGATGGTGGTGCGATGAGATTCTGTCAATCCAAATCGAACAGATTCTCTGCATCACCGTTGCTCTATACAAAACTTCCGCCGTTGGCTTTTCTCGCTGCCAGATTTCGGAGGTTTTGATTGGTTTCGTTTTGTCCGTACAACTCGTAAGAGGGTCTGTTCTCAACAGCTCCGCCTCATTTCATGGCGGTGGCTGCTCGTGGTTCATGATTGGTTGTCTGCAGATCTTTCTAAAAGGGATTCGCGGTGGTTCGGTCTCAAAGGCGATGACTCTAGAATAGATAGTGTGGCTGCCTTGAGGGGACACACCATGCTTCTGTTGAATCATAAGACTCGTTATGCTGCTTAATTCGTCCTGACGTGGTTCAGATGTCTCTTCACTGCGATCCATCTCTGGTTTGATTATGATGCTCACAGTGATGTATTGCTCTTGCTCCTCCAAGATCATGGTTGTGTTTCGCAACATGTCTTCTAGGCTAGAAGTGGTTATGTACCTATTGTTCGTTGTTGCTGCGAATGGTGAGTGTGGGTGTTACCGTGTTGGCGGTGCTCGTGGTGCTCGGACTCGTTGATTGACCATCCCTCGATCTGGCGTTCAAGATTTGAGTTGCTTTATATTGGATTTGGCTAGAAATGGCCGTGAAGCTTTTTGTCGCAGCATAGCGGGTTGTAGGTGTGGGGTTCTGTATCCGTGTTGGCAGTCGAATCTCTCACCTTCACGAAGTTTGACACTATATAACTTGGGGGAGGTTTCAAAATCCTCATCAATATTTGATGTTGGACTGTTTGGCTCGATTCACCGGTGTTGTTTTTATTTTTTGTATCACCCGATTGGGTTGGCCTACACTTTGTGTGGATTGACTGGGTTAGGTTTATGTCCCCCCAGTTCTTTTTTGTCTTTTTTTTGTTTTTTTTGATAATATATATATGAGCACCTGACATAAACTGAAATCTGCAAGACATTCTAACTTTGTTGGACTGTTGCCTTATAAAAAAAAATAACTTTTTTTTTTGAAGGAAAAAAAAAATAACTTTGAAATTAAAACTAAAAACATGTGCAAGTGCGACCACAGATCAATAAACTAGGCAAAATCAAGCCAAGCTAAATTAGTACTCACAATTATTTGTAGAAAATGAAGATTAGGCAAGCTTCAGATCACACATAGTTTAAAAAACTAAGAACTGAACGATTTATATACAATGAGTAATTTCGTAAATCAAAGATATGTAATATATTTCAAAATTCACATTAACCAAGCGATAAGCGATAGTTATATAAATATTGTTTGCTTCTACTAGTATCTTTTGTTCCTGAAATCAAATCTAGCTGCCCCAAATCAAATGCATCGAATAAACCACCAATACAATTCAAATCATGGTCCAATAGAACCAATGTTAGAAATATGCATCCTAATGTTAGAAAATGAAAACATAATAAATTGAGTGATAGTAAAATGTACCCCAATGTTAGAAAAAATCGAGCTTCTCATATTTTAAATCTTCCTCAAGTAAATGGCACCTCCCAAAATATGACATGATTAAAGATATTAAAATTTAGACCTCTTATTTTAGTTTCTTATATTTATGTTTTTTAACTGTGATTAGTCCTATGAAGAAATGAATATTTTTCCTGCATTAGGTCATGTGAATATATTATTTTCTACTTACATGGCACTCGTAATTTATATGTATCCAACTAACACACATTAATTATGAAATGTTTTAAAACACTAGTTTTTTTTAGAGGAAAACACTATAGTTGTACTTTTTAATCAAAATGTAACTATAAAACATTACTAAGCTAAAAAAACACACTTATAAACAATTTTATGGAATAAACATAACTAATTATTTGTATAAATATATCTTTGCACACAAATATTTTTCTTGGCTTCCAATAATTGACCACAAAATGAGTTACTAACAGTATATTTTTAGAACAACAACACTAAAAAAACAGGTAGAAAAAAGAAAGGATTGGGTGGTTGCAAGAATTCCCACAAAACAATAAAAACCAACTCATGAATATAAAAAAATGGAATAAAATTTTCACAAAAACTAAACGACAGCAAAAAGAAATAAACGAGTACCATTAATTCAAACCCGTCAAAAATAACAATTTTTCAAAACGACACCGCACAATCTCTCGCTTTCTCTCATTTTCTTTCCCGCATTTTCCCTCGCTTTTCAATTTTCCCGAGAAAATGAGAGAAATCCTCCACATCCAAGGCGGGCAATGCGGTAACCAGATCGGAGCCAAATTCTGGGAAGTTATCTGCGACGAACACGCCATCGATTCCACCGGACAATACAATGGCGATTCCGATCTTCAGCTTGAGCGTATCAATGTCTATTACAATGAAGCTGGTGGTGGAAGGTACGTTCCACGCGCCGTGCTTATGGATCTTGAACCTGGAACCATGGATTCGCTTCGTTCCGGTCCGTTTGGGCAAATCTTTCGACCGGATAACTTCGTTTTCGGTCAGTCCGGTGCCGGGAATAATTGGGCGAAAGGTCATTACACCGAAGGTGCTGAGTTGATTGATTCCGTTTTGGATGTTGTGAGGAAAGAGGCTGAGAATTGTGATTGCTTGCAAGGTATCACATTATCAATGTTCTCTTTGAATTCAATTTTCAATTATTATTGACGTTTCATTGAAGTATAGTAACAAAGCACATACATCTGACACGGCACGGAAACGTACACCGAATATAATGTCATAATTCAACTTAAGTGACACAGACGCCGATAATAATTTGAGAAAATAATATAATTCAATCTAATCTCATGTGTTATGTCTGACACCGACACATGTCAGACAAGACACCAGACACGTCCTCGGTTAGAAGTGTCGGTTCTACAGGCTAGTTTATCTGTTGTGTGTTTGACAAATTTGTAATATGTGAACAGGATTTCAAGTGTGTCATTCATTGGGAGGTGGAACTGGTTCTGGAATGGGAACACTTCTTATATCCAAGATTAGGGAAGAGTATCCGGATCGTATGATGTTGACGTTTTCTGTGTTTCCTTCACCTAAGGTTTCTGATACAGTTGTGGAGCCTTACAATGCAACGCTTTCTGTGCATCAGCTTGTTGAAAATGCTGATGAATGCATGGTTTTGGACAATGAGGCTCTCTATGATATTTGTTTTCGTACATTGAAGCTTGCCACACCAACTTGTAGGTTTCTCATTCCTTCATTCTGTTTGAATTTTACTGAAGTTTGTGCTTTTCATTTTATGATATCTTGCAATTTTGATTTTGATTGTTATTAGTATTACTATTAGATGATTAGATTTTGATGAATGTTAGATGATTAGATAATGATCGGCAAATATGAGAGGACATAATTTATTTGATGTCTTTTGTACACCTAATAGAATAGACCAGGGTAGATAACTGTGTTAGATATGTAATAAAAAATGAAAAAAGAGAGACATAAAGTGAAAGTGGTACATTTGGTATCATTGGAAAGATAGCATTTAAAGAGAACAGAGGAAAGCAGATGGATTGTTCTGCTTTATTCAGTGCCAATGACTATCTTGTTGATGGTGTTGGGCTGTTGTTCTGCTATTGTTGATGGCAATGCTGGTGTAGTTATTACCTAGAGATAAAGTGTTGGGTTAATTGATGATGGATATAATGATGTTGTTGATTTTTTACATTTACAACAAATTAAATTAGGATTATAATCATCATGATGGTAGGAGGATTCTAGTAGGTTTAATTATAGGTCTTGTATGATCTCACTCATAACTGCTGGTTATGGTTGTTGAAATTCTGTAATCATTAGGTTTTTGGGAAGGTTTTGGTAAATAGTGTATTCTCATTTTAGTTGTATGTTTAATTTTAATCTTTTTTTCTGTGTTTATATTGCAGTTGGTGACCTTAACCACCTCATTTCTGCTACCATGAGCGGAGTTACTTGTTGTCTACGTTTCCCTGGGCAGCTGAACTCTGATCTTAGAAAGCTTGCTGTCAACCTTATCCCATTCCCTCGTCTCCATTTCTTTATGGTTGGTTTTGCACCCTTGACATCAAGAGGATCCCAGCAGTACCGCAACTTGTCTGTTCCTGAATTGACTCAGCAGATGTGGGATGCTAAGAATATGATGTGCGCTGCAGATCCACGCCACGGTCGTTATTTGACTGCTTCAGCAATGTTCCGTGGTAAGATGAGCACCAAGGAGGTGGACGAGCAGATGATTAATGTACAGAACAAAAACTCTTCTTACTTTGTTGAGTGGATACCCAACAACGTCAAGTCTAGCGTGTGTGATATACCACCAACGGGTCTTAAGTTGGCATCCACTTTCGTTGGCAATTCAACATCTATTCAAGAGATGTTCAGGAGAGTCAGCGAGCAGTTCACAGCTATGTTTAGGCGCAAGGCTTTCTTGCATTGGTACACTGGTGAGGGAATGGATGAAATGGAGTTCACCGAGGCTGAAAGTAACATGAATGATTTGGTGGCAGAGTACCAGCAATACCAGGAGGCTACTGCTGATGAGGAAGAGTATGAGGAGGACGAAGAGGAGATTGGTGCTTGAGGCCTCTCTGTGAGTTGTCAAAGTTGTTTCAAACTGCAATATGGATGACTTTAAACGAGTCTAATTTGTTGATATTCAAAATACATTGACTTGTTCATGTGTTGTTTGTATGAAATTAAAGTCATTGTATAAGCTGGTCTGTGATAATGCTTCTGGTATTAAATCATTGGATGTTTTACCAGGTAGATGATTTCCCGATTCAATTTTTTCTTTTATTTGTCCATTTTATGTCAATATATGTCAATTACGATTGGTTGGGGCTTGGAATTAAATATGAATTCATACTTTTGCCATTCTCATTTGATTGTAATATATATATGTTTGGATATATTATGGAGATGAACAGAATGAAACGAAAGAAATAAAATCAATAAATATAATAGGAATTATCATTTTATTATTTTTATATTTTAAATTGATATGCAGAGAATTCGATGGAATAGTAAGAAATTAATTTATTTCATGGTGTTTTATTTAATTCCATTATATTTAACTTATTTAAACTAGCGTCTGTGCTTAACTGTCCGCTTTAGTACCAATAAATAAGAAAACTCAGACCTTGGCATATTAATTGTTTGGATTGAAGAAAAATAGATTGTGTTAGTCATTGATCAAATAGTTAGTCTTTTAAATGAAGAAAAAACTCAGGCATAACATCTGTTGAAATATGTTTTACCCAAAAAATTACGTTGAAATATGTTAGTTCTTTAAATTGATCTCCAACCAGGATCAAATAGTCTTTGACTTCAGATCCTGTAAACAATAACAACCATAACTGTCATCTATAAAAATAAAGAAGAATTTGTCAACATAAAGTTTTGATAAGCCACTATGATGTGGTTCGTGGTGAGGTCCTATTGTTTGCATCAAGTCAGGTTTAATCTTTTTTGGATAGAATTTTTAACAAACGTTTACATAGAATGAAAAGTAGATATTGTTTGGAGTGAAGATAGAAAAACACAGTTAATTTGTCCATTTTTCATAGATAAGTTACCTTTTCAACTTAGATATGATTATATGAATATAGGTAAATGCAAATCAGTGGTTTGTTTGGTCTTGTTCAGTATTCACGTTCATTTCATGAATGATTTGTAGAGTTGGAATGCATATATTTATGATTTTTTCGTTCCTTCCAATTTCATCGGTGATCAAAACACTTGACAGTTTCAATTTCCCCCACTTTCTCATCATCTACTTTTAACACAAATCGTTAGCCTACTGAATATGACCAGTTCTTAAATAATCACTTCCTGCATAAGTTAAAAATCACACGCTAAGGCTCGCATGCCAATATGATTGCTTAAACTTGACAGGGGAATGTCAAAAATTGAAGTGAGTGATAAAGTTATACATGATGAATGAATGAAATACTGAATGGAGATAATACAAGAGATAAGAGAATAAATTAGATCTAATAACTTGTGATTTTCAGGTTCACACATAATTTTAAGTTTCTATTTTTCTGCTGTTCAAAAAGAAAAGAAAAAGTTTATACTTTTCTGTTTTTTCATAAAAAAAAAAAAAAAGAGTAAGTTTTTACTTGGTTTGTTCCATTGATAATGGTCAACTAGGTAGACAAAAATGTCTGTCTGCAGCTACAGAAGCGTCATTTCTATGTTATATTGCGTATCCTTTGTGATTTCTTCAGCTCGTGAGCTTGAACGAGAATAACGTTAGGCTCTGATTGATTGGTTTTAAAGCCATGAATGGTGAATGTCTGATGATAATAGTGCACAGGTTTGGACTCAGCACGAGTTATCAGTTAACACTGCATAATGTCCCACATCGCTAAGCTGCAAAACAAAATGTGATACAATGTTATATAAAACCGAAGCTGAATGGAAATTATAAGCATCTTTGCGCTTGGGGCAATGATGCAGCTAATGAGGTTCTAACCGAGGCGCGTCTATTGCTGGTTGAAAACTATTTCCAAACCCTCTCTTAGGCTTAGGTTTTGCCTTGGCCTTCGAGGAAGGGCATCCTTTGAGGTAAAGCCCTACAATTTTAGTTCAATTGTTTTGTTTTTTGTAGTTGTTGGTGTTTGAACTTTGTATATTGTATGTATTCTAATAAAGTTTTAATTGTAATTTTAATCCTTCATAATAGTCCTTATAAAATGCAAAAATGGACTAAAAGTGAATAAATTTATAGGGACGAAACTTTGTAATTTTGTAGGTGACTAAAAATATATTAATTTAATTTATCAAAAAATAATAATTTTTCAATGTTAAATGGTGTGATTAAATTACTTTTTTTTTTGTGTTGATTAAATATATTTTTTTCTTTTTTATTTGGTTCCTTTTTCATACTTTTCAACTGAAAATTGACGATGTGCTATATTTTAAATGAGGTGTCATACGATATGATGATATTGAATCATCACAATGAAATTAATAGAAAACTTTTTAAAAACTTCAATTTAAATATCACCCTTTTTAAGTTCAAAAATCTGAAAGAGAAACTAAAGTCTAAAAATGTGTGAAAATTTAAAATTGGAGGATCTATTTTGTGAGTGATTAAAAATAAGGTGGCCAAATTTATAATTAAGTCAATTTATAAAAAAAAATAAAAAAGAAGAAAAAAAATCAGGTTTTAGGGAATTATTTTGAAACTACTAAATAAACAATTTCATCTTGTAAGAAAAAATTCATGAATAACTAAAAAATTATATTATATACGGTTGATAAGCTAAAATGTATGAAATATAACGTATATAAGCAAATTATTGCAGAAAAAAGATTTTATACAAATTACAAAACTACCCATGCAAAAAATGATAACGAAATTTCTAAACAATTGAATTAATTAATATATATAATTTTTTATTTAAATATTTTTTGTTAAAATATTCTAATTTCGACAGCTTTTAATATTTTAGACTATTTAAATTACATAATTACCCTTATAAAAATCACACATATTTTAAAATTTTAATTACTTAATATAAAAAAAATTTTAATCATATTTTATCATATATTCTTTTTAATTACTACCTCCGTCCCTATATATAGGACCCTTTTGCCAAAATTGCGGGAATTAAGAAAGTGAATTTTTGCATTAAAGTTGTCTGTAATTACTATTGTTTTTACAATTTTATCCTTTAAGAAAGAGAGTTGGTTTATGTTTTCAACATGTTATTTATTGCTAATTGAAGAAAAAGATGTAGAATAAATAGGGGCATGTATGTAAAG
>Ga0099826_10004010_pt1 | contig 10207 bp, 6 predicted proteins | sample Mtrugardesep15_FD_76830 | JGI IMG/M metagenome (GOLD analysis project Ga0099826, IMG submission 76830) | Root nodule microbial communities of legume samples collected from California, USA - M. trunc garden sep15 | ecosystem: Host-associated > Plants > Roots > Nodule | place: USA: California...
ATATATAGAAAAAAATAATTAATGTGTGTTGTAATTTGAAAAGGGGGTTATATTTAGGGACACAAAAAAAAACAAAAGGGGAGTTATATTAAGGGACGGAGTGAGTAATATAATCAAATTTGACTTTTTAGGTTCATTTATTTAATGATGAATGTGCACATTCATCATTAAATGAATGAACTTAAAAAGTCAATTTTGCTTGTATTTCAACACAGAGGGAGTCGAATGAAATAATAAATGATTAAAGATATTATAGAAAACACACATAATTTTATCAAAAATAACAAAATTTATTTAGTTTTTTGGTTAATGCAATTTTTTTAAAATTGCGTGTATTTTGAAACAAGGAAATAGTCTCTTACGCCACAAGTCGGGAAGACCCTGGTAAAAATAAGAAATAAAATTTAATGTATTCATATGAATTAAAAACTTTTTCGGCAAAATGTACATAGGACGACTGATGTGGCTCATCATCAAACCACATATAATTGAACTGTGAAAAGGCATTTTGCCGACAAACACCGTTAAACTTGCTGTTAGTTTTTTAACGTGTTTAGTTTTTATTAGCACAGTTTGGCTCGTCTTTAACGTGTTTAATTGGTAAAGGTCACATAATGTTCAATTTGCGGATTAGTTGACCATAATAAAAATACGTAACAATATTTCTTCTTTAACGTCAGCTTTAGATAATAGCTAAATTTAAATTGTGTTTTTTTTTACCCAAAAAGTGTGTTTTATGCAGCTAATGAATGTGCCTTAACAAAAACTAAAGAATGACGTACATGTGACAATATCAATTACAAGGGATTTACAGTAGGGTTGCTAAGCAATGCTCCATTTCAAGGATATTAACGTAGGGTTGCTAATCAATGCTCCGGATATTTTTTTAAAGATTTTAAATTAATAAAATGTTTAATTATAGTATAGGGACAACGTAAAGACGATTTACACATGCATCTAATAATATTCTGTCATGTCATTTTTTCGTTTAAAATTAATTAATTGAACTAAACAAACAATAGGAATTGTGCAACAAGCCAACAACATCCTCCCCGCGTTGATAGTAACCTACACCGCTTTGCTCACCTGTCTCTTTTGTTTTGTTTCTGAGAGTCTTGAAAATTCCAATCTCATGTTGGTTTTAAATTTAGTCTTTAAGATTCTTAAGTAGGGTCACAGAGTTACTCATTAACATTTTCCTTTACGGTCATAGTTAAAAATGTACAATGTATGCAAGTTTAATTGAGAGAAGCACAATTTTAAAAACCGGCCCGATCGAGAACCGGTTAATACACTGGGTCGAGCCATTTATCGGATCGGCTATGCAGTTAAACCGGTGAAAACTGATAAGACTCGCTGAAAACCGGTAAAAACGGATGACTCGGCCGGTTTTGCTATTCAAATAATATATATATATATATATAATCAGTTTTTTAGTTTTTAAGTGTCCGAGTCATCGGTTCAATCCGATCTAATCTGATTCAATACCTATAAAAATTTAATCTTAAGACCGAGTCATCTAACCGAGTTATTCGGTTTAATTCGGTTCAGTCATGCGGTTTAACTATTGACTCAGTGGTTCGACCATTAACCCAATGACCCAAGACCCCTACCGAATCGATTACCAAACCGAGTTTTAAAACTATGGAGAGAAGAGTGCTAGAATATTATCTTTTCCTTTGTACCAAAAAAAAAAAGAATATTATCTTTTCCGCATTCACTTTTTTATTGAGTGAAATTAATATGGATTCCACAAATTAAAATTGAATCCCATAATTCGCCAATAGTACTTTCAACACTATGAATCTGGATATTGAATATGTCTACTTTGTAATATCTCACTTTTCATATTTTTTTTAAAGACACTTTTCATATTAATCTTGCTAAAAACAAAATCAATAATATATTTTTGGTACAAAAATTAATACGGTTTCCATTTTTAAATGTGTGTCGTTTAATATTTTTACACATAAATTAAAAAATGCAATTATGTTGTCAAAAAATATTACACCTTTACTAAAATAACATTATTCTCTATTGGTGTACTTTTCACTAGCATCAAGTAAATTATGTATAATGTTTTGAAATAGAGTAATCAATAATTATCAAAAGGCAATATTTGAGAAAAGGAAATAATTATCAAAGGGCAATATCTCACTTTAAAATTGATGAAGTAATAATTAATCAATTATAAGTCGCATATTTAAAGAAAAGAGAGGATTTTAGAGGAGAGAAGAGGAAAAATAAAGATGTAGAGGATCAGTTTGATGGTCGAGATAAAAAGATATGATATAATTAATTTATCGTGTCATATTTTAATCTCTCGTCTTATGCACCAATAAAATATGATAACTTATTTCTTTTACTCGTCATATCATATTACTACTTTTTAATCTCTATCTCAAGTTTAAACTGGTGACCTTTTATTTTACAAATAGAAGACATGTACTACTTGGTTTTTGCTAAAATTAGAAGCATGACAAAATTATTTTGTCAAACCTGGATACGTTCCTTTCCACACTTAGCAACCCATATCTTTCTCAAATAAGTCAAAAACGCGCATTCTCTACGTGCCATTTCCCTCTCATTTCAACGTTTGATTCGGCCATCGCCGTATACTTTCGTATCTCTCCATCAAACCTGATTTCTCATTGTGTGTGTCATCTTCAAATCACACTATCTTAGCCATACCATAGGATTCTTATATATCGTGACAAACAAACAAACAAGCTGCACTCTCAAACATTCCAAACTTTGGAGAATGGTAACAAGAATTTTAATGACACATATTAAGAGACTACATATAATAATAATTCCGTCATAAAAATTATAGATCAAATTTTCAAAAACATAAGAAATACTTTCTCTATTGTTAAACTTTCACTTTTAAAATCCTTTACCTGTATTCTTACCATACAAGTTAACAATGCATTTATCTAAAATGTATTGCTAAAATCTCAAACATCCTAAAATATGCCAAATGCTTATATGATATCTATCTAAAACTTGAAATAAAAAAGAAATATTGTTACGCATCTTTATTATGATTATAATAAAAAAGACAGTGACGTTTTCCAAATTCTTTACGGGGTCCATATAATTGTATTTATCCAAAAATAAAAAAATATGTTGAGTTTGAATTTTTGAAGTGTATGAATGAATTCTAACATTGCATCCTTCAAATACAATAATAATACAATTTATCCTCAAAATTTCTAATGTTAACAAATTTCTCTAAGAAGTCAAATTAGTCCGCTAAAATTGATGCGAGAATAATTCAACCCAACTTTGATAAGAGCACACTACATGATCTCAAGTCATCACCACTAAACTAATCGAAGTGGATTTTAATGCTAACAAATGTTTAAAATATCATCAATCAAACCAATCAAAGTGGGTTTTAATGCTAACAAATGTTTTTTTTTGTTACACTAACAAATATGGTGTAAACCAGATATATTCCGCACACAACTGCACAAACTAATCACTCGAGCACTGTGAGACCCAAATAAACGACAAGTCCTCATAAGAGTTTTAACGTTGTTGCATGATCAATGTTAGATTCGAACCCAGGACTTGTTTCATCTCATCTAAGTGTTCTTGTGTATTCTAACAAATGTTTAAAATATCATAAACTTTAAAAGTTTGGTATGGCTAACTTTAATGATGGTTAAACGTTTTTTATCTTATAACAAAAAAAAAACGTTTTTTTATCATAAAAATAGTGTTGAGTATTTTCACTTATATATTAGAGAGAGATATTAGTCGTTTTATGAAACTAATTTTTTTGAAAAAAAAATAAAAATTATTGTGAAACACACAAAATTAGCTTATAAATATTGGTCGTTTTTTTTAAAAAAATATCATTCAATTATTAACTAGTTAAGAAAATAATTATATTCAGTTCGTCAAAAAAAAAAAATTATATTGTCTCTTAATTGAGAAACATAGGGGTCGGCTAGCTGAAATAGGAGGAGATTAAATATGAAAAGGATTGTTGCTTTAATAATACGACTCTCCTATATAAAAATAAAATAAAAAAACAAAATAGGACTCTCCTATCCTCTGGCAACGTAACACAGTCAACAGAGGACAAATAATATGCACTATAAATAAATTTGTATCCCCATCTTTTAGTTTCATCGCATACCAAATATTTCCACTTTGCTCTCAGTTTATCTCCTTATTATTATCCCAGAAATCAATAGTAACATAGTAATAGTATAAAATGTCGGGTGGAGAGTCACAAAAGAAGGTGGTGTTTGACGGAGAAGCCGCGTCGTCGTTGGTGAAGGACCTAAGGGTGAGCTTTGCCTCTGGTAAGACACGGAGTTATGAATGGAGAATATCACAAGTGAAAGCTCTTTTGAAGATGGTTGATGAACAACAAGATCAAATCATTGATGCTTTGCGTTCTGACCTTGCTAAACCACCGCTTGAAACGGTTGTTTACGAGGTACGTAATTTTACTAATTAATTTTATTTGAAGAATTAATTATATTTGAATTAAATGTCATTATCTTATGTTTAAGTTACTTTCATATATCCATTCAAAAAAAAAAAAAGTTACTTTCATATATATCATGTTTATGGTCCCTCCTTTGAAGTTATAGTTCCTTTTTATTTGTACGTGCAATTGAAATCGATGGAAGAGCTAGAGAATCAAGTTTTTTTGTTGGAACATAAACATCATAAGTTTTCAACGATGAGATATCGTTGAGATTTTTCATTTGGAGTAAGAGTGAGAGAAGTATTATGATGGCAACTGTTCCGACGATACAACTTTGATTTTTTTTTTCTTTCTTTGTATGACGTCAATATTTTATTTTTTCTTTAATAAAGGAGGAAACATGCTTTTCACTTTTCTATTGTACCAGTAGAAATTTTGAGCACCTAGATATAATACTCCCTCCGTCTCTTAATATAACCCTTTTGTTTATTTTTTTTTCCCTAAATATAACCCCTTTTTAAATTACAACACACATTAATTATTTTTTTCATATATACCCTTATTTAATATTACTACTAATTCTAAAATTACAATAAATTGACTTTTCACATTATCTCTTTAATAAAAGTAATTTTGTAAAATTGTACTATAAAACAGACACATTAACTACACCAACAACATTTCTTAAGAAATGTGAAAAAAACAATAGGTGGCTACATTAAAGGACGGAGGGACTAATAATAATGATAACTAATAACATATGAAAGATCACGTTAAAGTTACTTCGCAATCACGTAACTCACGGAAACCAAGATGCTTCTAAAAACCAAAAAGGCAGGGACAAGAAGGCGCTAATTTATTCATGGAGGAATCAAAACTTGGTTTGGGTTTTATGAGAGAAGAAATCTAAATCATTTTGTTAGGAAATTTGAAAGTTAGTCGATAATTTGACCAATAGTTTTTAATATATAGTGATACTCTTTATTTCAAATGATCGATAAAAAAACTGTATCATTTAATTGTGAGACGATGACTTATGAAAACTAAAAGGTTATGGAAAATATAAGTAAAAGGTATATGTAAAAAAAGGGTAAATTACAAGGAAAATAAACTTAGATTGACATGTGAAATATTTTTTACAATGAGTATTTATTTAGAGATAAAAATGTCCATGACTTTGGTTGACACATGCACTTGGCTCAACTTTCGTAGTAATGTGTGAGATTGTGGCATGCCAATGCCTGCAAAGCATTTTCAAGTTACTTGCAAAATTTGCATGGTCATGTGTGAGTGTTCCTCTTGACCGTGCTTAAAATTAGCCGCCTAGTCCAACCTCTTTCCTTTGTACTAAACGGACTCCGTAGCAATTGAGAAAAACTCGGTTATACTTACTATTCTTAACTACAATTCAACTTATCTTGTAATCTTAAAATATATTTGGTTTTAAAAATTTAGTATCCTTTGGTTTCATTTCACTCAATGACATCGCTTTCCGTAAATTCAAAATATAGTCATCGAACATTTTGTAATATTTGTAACTAAACAAACATATTTTGGATCAATACAACTATACTAAAGATAATTTTCCTTCTACTCTTCACTGATGTACTTTGTTTTGCAGATTGGTATGTTTAAAAACTCATGTGAAGTCACGTTGAAGGAATTGAAACAATGGATGGCCCCAGAAAAGGTTTGTTTTACCCTAATTTCTTCAGCTGAGAAGAACACTTTTTGTTTATATTGCTTGTATATAGTTTATTTGAATGTTTTTATAACAAAATGTTCCTTTAATATTTCAGGCTAAAACGTCAATCACGACTTTTCCATCTTCAGCGGAAATAGTACCTGAACCACTTGGTGTTGTGTTAGTCATCTCTGCATGGAACTATCCATTTTGTAAGTCGACCTTCAGCATGATTGGTTTTACTTATTTGTGTTTATTTACTTACACGAACATTTTTTAGACCGTTTAGTAGAACTTATTGAAACAACTTATATGCAAGTCTACAAGCTGTTTTTGACTTATTTCCATAAATTTTTCGCGATATCTTATAAAAACAGTTTGACTTTATTTTACCCTTTGTTATATAAATAGCTTATACATAGACACTTATATGATAAATGCATATGCAATAAACGCTTCATTCAGTTGTTTAACAGAACAGAACCTTGTTGATTGTATTTGAGTTGATATTTTGAGCCTTTAGTTTCTTTGATAATCTATGAAGACTATAATATCACTCTCTCTGTCTGTCTTTTCAGTGCTGTCCCTTGATCCAGTTGTTGGAGCTATAGCAGCCGGAAACGCTGTGGTTCTAAAACCATCAGAAATTGCTCCAGCCTCGTCTTCACTGCTGGCAAACTTATTAGGGAGGTACATGGATAACTCATCTATAAGAGTTGTGGAGGGAGCGGTTGATGAAACTACTGCATTGTTGCAACAAAAGTGGGACAAAATTTTGTATACAGGTTGGTCCTGTTTATCATCAGTCTGTTTTTCTTGGATGGTTATAAATTGCAATTTTGGTTTTGTCGTGCAATTAGTATGCCATTATCGTTATTGTGAATTTTGAAATCTCATCTCAGATAATCAAATAAATACATCATTTGAACAAAAGATTTCATAGCATAAGTAAATTACTCAATTTTCAGGTAATGGAAAAGTGGGACGGATAGTGATGGCAGCTGCTGCAAAACACCTTACACCAGTCGTTCTGGAGCTTGGAGGAAAATCTCCAACTGTTGTGGATTCGAATGTCAATTTAGAGGTATTGATTAATGCCATGTTTAGATTGACTTATTTGAGTTTATGTTTTATTATAAAAAAAATACTTATACATGAAAGCATGTAAGAAATTGACAAGTGTTTATGTTATAAGAGTTTAATTAAGTTGTTCATCCAAGCAGGTTCTGAGTCTTAGGCCTTCTTTTTTATTTTCCAATCAGCAACTACTTGTTATATTGCTTTGATCTCCTTCCCTTTAACTCATTATTGACTTAAATTAATTTGCGTTTACTAGGTTACAGCTAGAAGGATAATTTCAGGAAAGTGGTGTTGTAACAATGGACAAGCCTGCATTTCTCCTGATTACGTTATAACAACAAAAGACTTTGCCCCCAAATTGGTATGAAATTTTCCCTCGTTGTTAAGAGTTCTAAATATTTGTCTTTGTGTATCTAATGTTTGGTGCCTCTCATTTCCAGGTTGATGCCTTAAAGACAGAATTGGAAAGCTTCTTTGGAAAAAATCCAATAGAATCAAATGATTTGTCGCGCATTGTGAGTTCTAACCACTTTGCTCGTTTGATAAAGATGTTGGACGACGATAAGGTTTCTGGCAAGATTGTTTATGGAGGTGAAAAGGATGAAAGTAAATTGTAAGTTGGCCTCTTAATTCAAGTTTAGTTGGCAAAACTTTTATATAGTGCAATGCAATGGATCTTGACACAAGCAAATTACAGGAGGATTGCTCCAGCTATTGTATTAGACGCTCCACAAGATTCTCTGATAATGAGCGAGGAGATCTTTGGTCCATTGCTTCCCATCATCACGGTAAGAATAAAAGACATAAAAACTCTTTGAAAAATTGTCAAATATTCATCGATAAGCTTCATCGACTTGTATCTAATTTAAAACAATGGAGCATCAATTACAATACTTTCTTTCTTGCTTGGAACAGGTGAACAAGCTGGAAGAAAGCTTTGATTTGATCAACGCAGGAACAAAGCCACTTGCTGCATATTTATTTACAAACGACAACAAGTTCAAGGAGCAATTTGTGAAGAATGTTTCTGCTGGGGGTTTGCTTATCAATGACACTGTCTTACATGTAATAGTTTGTTTTTTATTTTCTAAAACCTTTCCATGAATGCATAATTTAGTTATATATCCTTATCATGCAATGTTATTTATATCTTGTCCTTTTCCTTGTGCAGCTTGTGGTTCATACTTTGCCATTTGGGGGAGTTGGTGACAGTGGAATGGGTGCATACCATGGAAAATTCTCCTTTGATGCTTTTACTCACAGAAAGGCAGTTCTTTATCGTGGTTTTACGGGTGATGCATCAATAAGGTACCCACCTTACACTGATACAAAGCAGAATTTGATGAAGGCTCTAGTCGCCGGCGATGTTACTGGTGTTGTTCGTGCTCTTTTTGGATGGTCTTAGGCTTTAATTTGTTTTCAAATGTGGTTGATGCCTGCTAGTGATGTATCATTCGTTCTGAGTCTATTGTATTTTATTGTGCGCATTGATTTCATTGTAACAATTTTTCTAAAATAAACTTATTAAGAGAGGCTTGTGCTTTGTAAAAGCAAATTGGTTGTTGATATATGATGGGTAGTGTTGTGACATGTCTTTTCAGATGCAAGTAGTTCTTAGCCCTACTTATCAGATAAACCGATATATAGCTTATCAATGCATCACCCGTAAAACCGGTATAAAGAACAAAGCTATATACCACGTTATATTTGAAGTCGCAGTCGCGTTGCGATCCTTGAAATAACGTGGTATTGCAGTTAAATTTGGCTGATGCACATTATACATCAGTCGTGTTGTGGCGGTGGAACCACAAAAAACTTGATGTTGCGCTTCAAATCACGTTTGCAGACCTTTTATAAAAAATCTGGTTTCAACATAATTTTTTTTACTTTCCTAACTAGAAAGCATTGTTTTACTTTTGTGGTTTATGATGCTCCAAAGGTCGAGAAGTTTACTCTATTCAACAATAAAGAGGGCATAACAAATAAAAAATGCTTTCAATTAACTAACAAGAATTCTGTAAAATACCAAAAACATCAGATCTTTGATTATCTGTGAGATGTGTTGGAAACTCAACAAGAAATGTAATTCTTAAGTTTCCTCTCTTCTCTGGTTCTGTTGAGATTGGCATACCTTGGTCAGTGATAATCTTCTGATAGCCAGGGTGTATGATCTCATCTAGTGTCAAATTCATATGCTCTCCACCCAACAATGGAACTGATATTGTACATCCTGTAAGTGCCTTCAGCAAGGGAATTTCTACACATAATTCCAAGTCATCCCCTTCTCTTCTAAATAATTGATGTCTTTTCTCAGATATATAAAATATTATGTCTTCTGAGTATGCATAATTAGGTCTCTCATTCCCTTTTCCTTCAAATTTTATCTTTGTTCCTTTCTTCCATCCAGGTTGTACATTTATTGTTAATAGTTCCTCCTCTTGAACTACACCCCTGCATGATAAAACAAACTAAACATCAAAAACATATTCATAAATCATGTGTTTCTCCCCCCCTTTCAGGTTAAATTACACACACGCGAGCGCCTGCCACTTGTAAAAATTAGAAGGGTTAAACGTTTTTTTATCCCCTTGAAATATATCTTTGGTCTGTTAAATGGGTTTTTAGCCCCTCAAAATATATCTTTGGTCTTATTGCTAACCCTGTAAATTAGAGAGCTAATATATAAAGGCTGCCAAATCCTTGGTGTCAGAATCCTTACTTGGAACCATCAAGCACTTAAAATTGGATTCTCTATCGATGCACTATATAGTGCTGCAGCTGTAGGGACCTTTAAATTTAGAAGTTTTATCTTTCTAAAAACCACGATCGGTACAACTTCAGGACAACTATAGAGAATACAAGTTTATGCAGGGAAACCAACCATGAGACGAAATTTTTGAGGGATCAAAAGAAAAAATAACTAAAAATGTGTTTATGCCAAATAAAAAAAAAAACAATTAATAATTAACATTAACGATCAATTAATCAAATGA
>Ga0099826_10004012_pt1 | contig 10206 bp, 2 predicted proteins | sample Mtrugardesep15_FD_76830 | JGI IMG/M metagenome (GOLD analysis project Ga0099826, IMG submission 76830) | Root nodule microbial communities of legume samples collected from California, USA - M. trunc garden sep15 | ecosystem: Host-associated > Plants > Roots > Nodule | place: USA: California...
CGTGAAACCAAAAAAAGCAATGGGAGAAGAAAAAAAATCAAACAATTAAAAGACATTTATTGTTTTGATATTTTGTGGTAATAAGTGTTGACTACAATAGAAAATGGAATTAAAACATACCATATCAAATAATCTAAACCATTAATTAAAATTGGAGTTAAAGGTCAAGATTTGGAGTAAGTTATTACACTTACTCTTGGAGTCAAAATAAATATATATCGTGTTTGTTATATTTTTTTAATATTTAAATTTATTTTTATTTATTTGTTACATGTGTTATTTGTATTGAAAATTGAGAGCATTTTTGGAAGAAGAAAAATACAGTCCAAAATTGTTGAAAGGGGTTGTTTTCTTTATATATAGTATAAATCATTATTATTATTATTATTATTTACTTATTTTAAAGTAAACTTAAAATACACTTTAGCTAACATTTTAATGATGCGGCACCTTTAAAAATTATTTGCACAACTACTATCCTAGATGTTTTAAAATATAACTTCTCAATAGAAATATAGATTTCATAATCTACTACAATTTACCCTTCATAATCTGTTTTGCTTTGAAGTAGTTGTCTACTACTTTTAATATGTAATGTTAGTATTTGTATGTCCGTGTACATTTTATGCACAAGAGAAGTACTTTTAATCCATTAGATTGGTGTTTGTGGCTTCATGCTCGATCAAATCGGAACCAACGGTGTAACTTTCAATTGTATCTAAACCTATCTATTTTCTACCTATATCTATATCTATCTATCTATATTCTATATCTAAAGTAAACTTAACCGTACGCATGCATTATGCTTAGTTGGCACTAAATTTAAGTGATTCTTTATCAACGTTTTTTATGAGAAATATTGACAACAAACATGACTACACCATTGGAATTCTAAAAGAAAACGCTCTTATATGATTACATTATTAAGAGAAACTATGACATATGTCTCTAAACTTATCAAATATTATAAGATTAACCAAAAAAATACATTCATTGTCCTTAAAATATTTACATAAACCTGATCTATAGATCAATACAAATTCTCTTATTTTGAAACAACATTTATATTTAATATAAATTAAAATTAACCATAAAAATATCACTATATTTCAAAAAATATTATATATCATTGAACTGTATATGATTATACTTATCACAATTTTATTTTATCATTTGTAAAAATATACATTGTAAGCGCTATTTTTGAACAAGTTCGTACAACGCACATGTTATATACCTAGCAATTAGTATAATTAGAGTTTTTTTGGTTTTAAAACGAGACCCGGATCCGACCCGTGAAACATATCAAACAATATCTATTTTGTTTCTTTTTTTTTTTGTGGCGATGACTTTATTGTTTGGTACATTTGTTTTGTTTTTACCAACGTCTTTGCATTGTACTTTGAAACCATCCCGCAACCAAGGTGGAAGTGAAAGTCATTATTAGAGTATGAGTCTATCTTTTTTGCTTCGCCACACATATTGACTACATTGTCACTTAACTACTCACCCTTTTTATTTTATTTTATTTTAGGTTTCTTACTGTGTTCGTCTGCATCCATAATAAAAAGTCAATGTTTTTACCCATTAATGAACAAAATTAAAAAAGCAAAGTGTAGTTTAGAATGAGAGAGAATGCATAAAAGCAAATATTTAGAAAGGGGGACATTGGTAAGCTAACACATAAGCAAAATGTAGCTTAGAATACATGTAAACTAATAATAGTAGACAAATAACAAAATTAAATCTATTAGTTATTTGTCAACGCCTTATGATTATCAATTTTATAATTTATCATATAATTTTATTTTTTTCATTTTTGCAACAAAAACAAAAGTATGTGGAGTGTTATTACTGTAAAAACTAGGTTTACATATCTTGATACAAGTAATAGATATAACTTTGTTGACATTAAGTAAATGAAAAATAAGTTAACGCACTTTACAAATGATATTCTAATTTCAAATAAATTTTCAAAGTCTTCAATGATAATGATTTTATTGTAGCAATTATAGTATAAAACCAATGTAACAAGCTAAACGAGTTATTAACCAAAAAACATTGTCATCAAAGGAAACATAAATTTTTAACTAAAAACTATTCATTATTGCCGCTCACAACAATTGAAACTAATAAAAGTATTAAATAACGTAAAACTAAACTATCAATTATTTTTCAACGCCTTATGTTTATCGATTTCATCATTTATCGTATCATTCTTTTTTTTCTCATATGATCTGCAACGTAAACAAACACATGTGGAATGCTATGAATGTAAAAAAAATAGGTCTAAATATATTGATACAAGTAATAAATACAACATTGAAACAACTTTGTTGAGATTAAGTAAATGAAAATGAAGTTAGCACTCTTTACTAATGTTATTCCAAGTTCAAATAAATCTTCAATAACAGTGATTGTATTGTAGCAATCATAGTTTAAAACCATTGCAACAAGTTTTATTTTTGAGAAACAAACCATTGCAACAAATTAAACGAGTTATTAGCGAAGGTATTGTGATCATAAAAGAAAACATAAATTTTCAACTAAAATCTCTTCATTATTGTCACTTACTTACTTTATCAACAATTTTGCAATATATAGATTGTAAAAAAAAAAAAAACAATTTTGCAACATATATGTCCTAAAATTAGAACATGTGATTGTATTGTTAATTTTATTTTCAAATTGGAGAGTGAAGCATCTTTCTTTTTTAGCTCTGCAATAGTTTTTTTAGTCACTTTGATCAAGCAAAATTGTATTATTAGTTTAATATATAGAGCATAACATAAAGTACAAAGTATACTTTGTTTCAAATAGACCCATGATTACAACATGTAATAGATTTCAATGTTTACCCTAAGCAACAAACAAGGGGATGTTGCCACCACATATGATAACCAAAAGGAAAGCACACTTTTTTAGCTTTCAACCATCGAAGAGAAGACATCTTAACCTTTTCCAAAAGTTGGTCGGTTGATTTGACTTTATTTGCAAAGAGTCTATGGTTCCTTTCATTCCAAAGGACCCAGATACAAAAAAGCCAAATCAAATGTAAGAATGATCGACGCGGAGTATAACCACTGAAGAGTTAACAAATTGGTAAAAATGATTTGTAACCTGTTGGGGATGCACAGAATACACACCAATCCAAGATTTAATAAGTTGCCAGAGGTTGCCAAAAAGAGGACAATGTATTATTAAATGATCAACTGTTTCATTTTGGCCGCATCATGAAACACACAACTATTTGCCAAAAGTAATAACACCTCGTCGCACCAAATTATCCTTTGTTGGCCATCTATTTTGGAAAAAACGCCACACACAAATAGAGACTTTCAAAGGAACACTTTTATGTCAAGGTACCTCTGAAACAACGAACTGTGTATCCATCACCTATATTTGGTCGCCAAATCCAGACATCTGCATCAGATTCCTGCAAGGTAACGTTAGAAAGAAAGTTCCTAATCTCCACCACTAAACCCTGAAAGTAATAATCATGAGATTTAAATAATAAATATTCAAAAGAGTTTAGACGTCACGCCATCGTTTGTTTCAAAAACATACAGACATTCAGTTTAGAAAACATTGCAGCGGAAAAATCTCAACCATCAACATATAAAATTTCAATGACATACAATCATCCTCAAGTACATCTAGTAACAAATCTCAAAGGTCATAACAAGGCTCAAAACATAAGGAATATCTCAACAGTTAGATAGTAATCTCAACATAAATCAACGACATAAGTAATACTCGATCTCCTAGTCAAAGCTTGATACAGCTAAACTCCAAAGCAGATAAAGGAGGAAGCTTCCGCTATACTCGAACAACTCACCAAGAAAAGCAAAACTACTCTTGCACGTCGTCTACCCATCCATACGAATAAGGTAGGCAGTCAATCAAACGCCCACTGAAGGTTAGTCCACAATTCATAATTAAGTATAATCAAATGAAGGTAATCAACATAATTTAAATTCAAATGATTAAGCAACTCAGTAACATTAAATAATCAATCAAGCATACAAGTATAAATATTTCTCAAGTACACTTTCACATCAACACATATTTACCAAATTTCACCAAGTATACTATTCACCAATGCACTAATTCACCAAGCACATAAGCAAGTATGACACATGTCAAGTTATGCAATGCACATAGACGCGACCTTACATGCATGTGGTACCAAGTCGTCACCAAGGATGTCACCTCAAGATACATTTGTATCATTTTCGTCGCCAATATGAATGTAAAGTATTCGGTCGTCGCTAATATGGATATAAATATATGGTCGCCTCCAATATGAATACATAGTATTCGTCGTCGTCAATATGGATATACATCTGATTCAACATTTATGAATGCATGAACATATGACTCAATCAATGCATATGCTCAACAACAAATCATCAACAATCACATCAACCTTTTTCAATACATGCATACACATCCAAAGTTGCCGCCAATTGAATGTAAGAGTTTCACCAATCAACTTAGGGAACATAAAGTTCAAAATTACATCTTTTGAAAAATACAGACAATTAACCACATTACGACATTCATCAAATTAAACACCCAATTATCATAGATTCATTCTTATTCTAACACATCATCATGAATATAGAACCATTTGCAAGTTATCCGGTGAAGAAACCACATTTCAACATAATTCGTCTATTTCCACAACTTTCTATTTTCGAAGTTTCACAAAGTTCGTCTCGTTTTCCTATATTTCGCAAAACCAATTCATTTTTGAAACAAACCAATAGATCCATCAAATCATAGGTTAATTACTCCTAAACATCCTAATTAAACTCCTAGTAATCAAGTTTTGGGGTTTTGGACCTAACCATAGCTTTTGGGTTCACTCAAAAATAGTTATGCTAAATTCTTGTAAAATTGCACCAAGACCTACTTGTAGTATTTTCATCATAACTCAAAATATAAATATCATTTTAAAGTCAAACCAAAGCCATTAAAAAGCTAACATCTATATCTAAATTTTTCATGTTTACACCAAAAGTCAATTCAGAACAGAAAATAGTGAAAAAGGCTCAGAAATGCAAAAAAAAAGTTTTGACAGCACGCACGGTCGTGCAGCTCAATATCGAGCCACACACACGGTCCGTGCTCGTCTGACAACACATATTTTCCAATTTTCTCGTTTCACCATTTCGCGTGTAAAATTCAAACCGTTAATCCGATTTCGATTCCATTTTCGCCTACGCGTTCCTTACACTTAGCTCTATCACATTCTACATAAAAGTTCATGTTTCTTCCATCCCATACTAGCTTAATCAAAATTACCTATAATCACTTATCTTTCAAAATCACTTAAACTAGTTTTTCATATAAAACCCAAGTTTCTTTCCAAAACTTTTCACAACCAAAACTTATAATCAAAAACAGAAGTTCATCAAACCTATCTCAACACAACACCATTGACAATTCACCTCAAATCATCAAGAATCACAATTCACCATTTATGACCCATTTTCTTCAAAACTCATTAAATCAACAACTTAATCATAGCTTCACAAATAGCAATACCCAAGGCATAATTCATCATCAACAACATGACATAACATCAATTAAAGCATAACCTCACAATTTCATCAACAATCAACAACAAAAACTTTACTTTTATCCATTTAAGCAAAAATCATCAAAACAACTTGTCAACAACAACAACAACCATGAGTTTTAAGCTCTTAACACAACAATTTCATGAAGATTATCATACCCACAAATTTACTTGAATTAGGAGTACGAATTTCATCATTCAAAAATCACAAAATTCAAAATTAACACAAAAGCACATAAACTCATAATTGAAAATAAGAGATTATGACTTAATTGATGAAAAGAAACCATCCTCCTACCTCTAATCTTCAAGAATTCTAACTTTTGCTTCACTTTAGCTCCTAGCCTTCAATCCCAAGTTCTCTCTCTCTCTAGCTCCTCTTTTCTCCTCTTGATTCACTTTCTCTCTCTACCTTGTCTTAATGGGCTCAATATTCTTACCAACTAATTTCACCAAAGTTACTACTCACTTTTTTTTAAAGTTAAATTAGCGCATCTAAATTGACACCAGAGAGAATCGATTTTGAGACCTTGAGGAGGAACACACTCTTAGGTCTCAAGTCAATACCACTAGGCCAACTCAAGTGGGTTAATAAGTTACTACTCACTTAACCGTTAAAATACTGAACAATTACCGTCTCTAAAATAATTACTCCACTCACTAGAAATCTAGTAAAGATAATTATTCCCACTTAAAACACCCAAAATAACCTTTTTAATAAAATGATCATTTTACCCTTGGTCACCAAATGACCAAAATACCTCTAAGTCTAAAATGACTAAGTAGCCTTCTTAAACCAAAATCCACTAATCCCGAATAAAATACACACAGAGACAATTAATCACACACAAACGCATATAAACACACATAATAAACAAATAAAATAATTCTAGCGAAAAATGGGTTGTTACACGGAGCTCTGAAAAAAGAAAAGGCGAAGACAGGCAATGAAGACATGACAGATTTAAGGAGTATCAAGTGACCCTCATAAGACAAATTTCTTCTTTTCTACTCTGACAGTCTAGATCTTAATCTATCAATAATCGGATCCCAAAAATTCAAACGCCTAGGATCACCACCAATAGGAAGACCAAGATAAGTAAAAGGAAAGCGACCAATTGTACATGATAGAATAGAAACGGCTTCAAATAACCAAGAGTCTTCAATATTAATGTCAAACAACATACTCTTGTGATAGTTTACCTTCAACCCTAACATGTTTTCAAAAAGAACCAAAGCAGCCCTCAAAGCTCGAACATTCGACCAACCCTTAACACCAATCAGAAGTGTATCATCCGCAAATTGCAAGTGGAAAAGCACAGGGTATACTTTGTATCAGCTAGACCTATGATTACAACAACATGTAATAGATCTCAATGTCTACCGCAAGCCACATATAATGCAACTGTTCGATTTCTAATTATGGTAGTTATTTTTTAGTATAGCAATTACTCTCTCCGTCCTAAATTATAAGCAAAAAAAAAACTCATTTTCTTTGTCCCAAATTATACGCAAAAAAGACCAACTTTTATCATATTTAATTATGTTGTTTCAAAAAATTATCTTTTTCAAAGAAAAATTAAATGCAAAGTGGATTCAATTTGCTCTCTCTTTCATTTTCTCAATAATCATTAACCAATAAAAATTGTTTTTACATCTTCCTATAAAACTTATTTCAATGATAACACAATAAACTATATTGCAAACTACTATGTTTTAGTTTTCTTAATAAGTGTGATTTTTTTTTTCTTATAATATAGAACGGAGGGAGTATGTGTTTTTGTTTTAGAATAAATATATAAAGGAAAATATAATGTTAAAATATGATGGTTTTCGAATGGTTTTGGAAGGGAGAGACCAAGACTCTCAAATGTTTTAGATAGTAATTGTGTATAGTATTAATATCTTGTTGGTAAGTTTACGTGTGAATTTTACATTATCTATAATGTGTAATTCTATATTTGTAAACATTTTTGTCATCAATAAAAACTAATTTCTACTTTTAAAATGTATTTTAGTTCTAGTTGTAATACATGATCTCAATATCTCTGCAACAATCCTTTCAACCTTATAGCCACCCACACACAAAAACATGTCCCTTCAACCTTATGAACCACAATTAATTTGATTTGTTTAAAAAGCAAAGTAGAAACAAATTTTGGAAATACCATCATGTTGATCTTGAAGAACCCCCCAAAGATGTTGAGTATAGCGAGGGCTTGTGAATATCTTAAAGGGTTAATAGTGTTTTCTCTGTAATATGATTCATTTTCGGTTTAACTCCTTGTAAAAAAAAAAATTGATTTCGTTCTTGTAATTTGAATATTTTTTATTTTGGACCTTCATGAATTTTGATTGTGCAAAATCGAAGATATGACAGTGGGTAAATCAAAATTTGCTCAAATTAACAGGGAGAGTAAACCGAAATTTTTTCAAATTACAAGGGGGTAAACCTAAATTTGCTCAAATTACAAGAGGTGAAATTTTCCGTGAAGGTCCAAAATCAAAACATCTTCAAAGTACAATGATAAAATTCAAAAATAATATTTTACAAGGAGAAAACCGAAAATGACATATATTACGTGGGGTAAAGCACTATTAACCCTATCTTAAATAAAGTATGCATTCAAAACTAGAAAAAAGAAGGCTGATAACATTATATTAAATAATTCACAACATAACACTTCCTCTGTTTCTCTATTATTTCGATCCCAGTAGAAAAGGTTGTTCTAAAATTAGTTTAAAAATAGTTGTTCAACCATCATTTATCATAAAGAAAATATACAAATTAACTACAATACTGTGAACTTTTCTGAATGCTAACAGGATCGTCATATTTTTATCATTACCTCGACCCATAGTTGAGATTATATCAGCCATGATGTGGTCAACTTGTAACACCCTAATAATTGCCATGCCATGATGGCAGAACTGTTAAGGCAGCATATGACATTTGACACCTAATAATTGCCTTTCTCAAGGATACTAGTAATGCAAAGCTTCTTCTTGCAAGATAATTCTTACATTTGATGGAAATTAACTGTTACGAAGCTAAGGTCATAGAGATTTGTTTCAAATTTTAGCCCATTGTGTGCTTACGTGTGGCTCCTCTGTTTGGTACTAAATCTTGGATGGGAAATGTTCCTAACCAAATTTACCATATTATATATAATAATGACTTTGTTTTTACTATCAAAAGAAAAAAAGGATAATAATGAAAATATTTTATTTCAAAATTTGTATGTTTTCTTTGATGAGGATTTTTGTCTAATAACTAGTTTAGCTTATTATAAATTCATGCAGATGGCTACACAATGACATAACAAAAAAAGACTTAATAGTGGTATCAATACTAGATATACTAATTTTCAAGGCTTATTCAATAAAATGGTGCAAAGACAACACATATTGAATAATTATAAGTTGACACCCTTTTTTGTACCATCTTTATACATCTTTATGTGCCACTAGGAAGAAGAGAGTGAAAAACAAAGTTGGTGAGTGTGTAAGGGTCACGTCACCACGTGTCACTTTTGTATATGAAAGAGATATATACCACATAGGATTGCTCAACTTATCATTGCTCTATTCTAAAAACTTTAGAATTGGAAGTATAAGACAATGATTGCTATAATAGAATCATTCATTCAAGGCTTTGAAAATTTATTTGACCTTACAATAGTAGTATTTTTTTATACTACCAATCTAGTTATACACAACTCTAGCTAGAACTTTCTTTCAACTTCATCACTTATTAGCTAATTGGGCATCTCAAATACATGTAGTTAACCAGCTATGTATTTGAACATCAACATACATATCATATCACACGTGACACACCCTATGTTTATCTCTCTTACTATGTATTTCAAAAATACATCAAAAATCTAATAATAATCATCTATTATTTTGATGTTCAAAAATTGTTTCTCATATTTAACTACATATTTATTTGTGGGATAAAATTAAATTTTAAATAGCCGTGCGGGAGGGGAGAGAGATATATAAAAGCAAAGATGAATTAGCTAGATTGTATCAATATTGTGATTCATCATTCATATACAAACTGTAAATCTGTATGGTACGTGAAAAACTACACATCCAAAATTGAAAATTATAGTCACGCTATGAACTATCCTAATGTTGAATGTACCGATCTGCAACTCATTCAAAATTCAAAATGTAAACTAAACCATTGCTCAATTGCATTTACCTAACCTTACTATTATTAACGTAACAATAATGATTATTATTACTATAGTTTGAAAGTAAATCAAATCTAGCTCCTTTATTTCTCAATGCACATCCAAGACTCTTCCACCACCCTTTCCTAATTTTCTTACTTGTTACGATCAAATCTGATTTTTTCCTCCTCAATAGTCCCTTTACCTCAGGTGGCTTATAGGTCCTAATCAAAGGCCACTTAATCCCATCAAAAAAGGGGTGTCGTTTCACATCGGTCGCGCCTCTGACACACCCTAGCCTCTTCTTAGGATCCTTCACTAACAACTTCTCTAGTAAATCCCTCGCTTCTACCATCCCTACCTCTTCATTCTCCGCTACGTGGAACTTCACATCATTGTTAGATGCTATATTGCGTAGCGTGCCCTCCTTACTAC
>Ga0099826_10004013_pt1 | contig 10206 bp, 3 predicted proteins | sample Mtrugardesep15_FD_76830 | JGI IMG/M metagenome (GOLD analysis project Ga0099826, IMG submission 76830) | Root nodule microbial communities of legume samples collected from California, USA - M. trunc garden sep15 | ecosystem: Host-associated > Plants > Roots > Nodule | place: USA: California...
GAGCTTCACTGCAGGCTGCCACCTTAATTAGTCTCTCCTTCCTTCCCCTATTATTGTTTTTTGACCCATTTGGGCTACCAAAAGCCCGTGGTTTTTTTTCTTCTTTCTATTATGGATAGGGGACAGACAGGAGAGTTTTATGGATACCCTCAGTGTTGCTTTTTCCACAATCTGCTAAATGTACAATAATTGACGGATCAACCAATTTCACTTGTTGCTGCTCTTCTATTTTTTTTGTCTTCTTGAACTACTTGATCAGGCATCATAACTATCCAGGACTTGTCTCATAAATGCAAGTGAAGTGACCAAGGGAAGCTTTCATGTTGTATGTTACTACTATGTTATGGCAAACAAGTTGTAAACTTTCAAATTATTATTACTACTAGGGGAAAGATGCACATAGACATATGCTTGTCTATCAGCTTTTTTCGATTGTAATTTGTTGTTTATATTTTACCATTTGTTTTAATTTAATTAGTTTGTTTCCGTTTTATAATATCTATATTACTTTATTTTGTAGATGATGTAGTCTTTATTTTAATGTTGAGGCAAGAATTGAATGGGGTGTTGGAGACTTGGAGTCAAGTCTTAGAAGCGTAAGACTTTTGTTTGAGTATAAGCAAGACATGGTATATGTAATGTAACTTCAACAAAAGACAAAGTAGTTCAACCTTAGAGGTGAAATTTGAAGATCATATTATATAAGTTATACAGTTTAGATATCTTGGGTTCATTCTTTCAACAAAAAAAATCTTGGGTTTTTTGTGATACAAACGTGCCGTTTAAGTTGAAATGAAAAAATACCAGACAGTTTGTCAGAACAACGATGTTTTATGGAACAAAGTATTGGCAGTTAAGAACCAACATGAGAATAAAGTAAGTGTGCGGAGATGAGAATGTTGTGTTGGATGTGTGGTAAAACAAGATGTGATAAGATTAGAAATTGCAACATTGTAGAGATAGTTGGGGTAACACCTATAGTATTAATATTGTGGAAAATAGGTTTAGGTGGTTTAGACATGTAGAGAGAAACCTTGTAGATTCTATAGTAAGAAGAGTAGATCAAATAGAAGAGTCATATTACAAGAGGTATAGGAAGACCTAGAAGAACTATAAGAGAAACTATTATGAAAGATTTATAGAGTAATGAGTTGGATTTAAATATGGTTTATGATAGAACAATATGACATATTTCGATTCATGTAGTCAACCCCACTTAATGTGATAATGTTTGATTGTTGTTGTTGTCGTCGTCTTTTGGAATCATTAACTAATGTTCATCAAAACTATTATTTCATTTCATGATCAACTACAACATTTATTAGTCAATGAGATAATCAACTTTCCGTGCATCGCATGGGTCCAAATACTAGTTGTATATATAAAAGTTCTTAAGTCTCTTAAACAATTTTTTGAAGTCAAAAAAGTTGTTGCAAATTTCCTTTCTAATTTTTTGTTTTTTTTAAAGATGTCATATCTTATGTACAGTGTTCTTAGAAATCTTAGACAACTTTTTGTTGTAAAAAAAAGTTCACCTAAAATAGGTAGTTAGTTTTTAAATTCTCAATAATTTTGGTGTCGATTCAAAAAAAATTATTTGAAATTGAAAAAAAAATAAAGTAGCTAAAGGTAAAATATGAGCAATGAAAAATTCACTCAAAAATCTCATAATCTTTTCCATGTTGTTATATAAATATCAACTTATAAAGGAAACGTATGAGTTAGCAACCAAAGCCCAAAGAGTAAGACTAAATTGAAGAATCAACAACTAGCATGCTCTCACTACATTATTATATGTGTTGTGTAAGTGACTTAAAATTTGAGGATGTAGTTTTTGGAAGTTTTGTTTTTGGGAAAATCGAGCCTCGATTTTGCACTGATGCATAAAAATAAAACGTACTTTTATGCGTGAGATTGGTTCCAATTTTTTAGGAATTCTTTTACTATACAAAAGTAGTTGAATGAAATCCTTCAATTTCTATTGTGATTTTACGATTTTTGATTTTGTTATTCTGTTTTTATCTTAAGCAAAATTTCAATTTTGACAACCTTGCTATCCAATGTATAATGCCAAACATACATGCTACTTTTAAGAAAATCAATTTAAATTTAGCAGGAGCTACTCTGCGCATGGTTATGAATAAGGAATGTTGTCTATAGTGGGTGGAGTAAAGCATTGTTCTTTAATCTTTACAAATTATTATAGAAGTGCATACACAGGGGGCATTGATGATGATGTCAATGATGGTGCCTCCAGCTAGCAGAGAAGCTTGGTAAAATCTTTTACTACTTTCGTTTTTTCTGCGTAGATTGCGGGGAGGGAATGGAAGCAAAGAAGAGAGGGAAGTGGGACCCTGTTTTCTATGGAAGGCAGCAAGCAAAAATTTATAACCCTAATTGATTACTTGATTGTGGCACTCGATCTTTATAAAAATATAATTTTTTCATTAAATCGGATAAATTAATCTCACAAATTCATTCTTTAAATTGAAATCTATTGACTATGGTATAATTATATTACAAAAACAAATTAATTTTAATCGTACTCCAAAAAACAACAGATTAATTTAAATCATTTATAAACTATTTGTAAATATAATAAATTATATGTTATTAAGTTGAAATTCCCTAAAGAATTTGTTATTAAGTTGAAATAATATAAAGTTTTTGGTCACACCCTAAAAAAATGTTACGTATAAAGAATACTTAAACTCATTTTATTTGAACAAGGGTAATTTTGGTATTAACAAAAAAATTAATTAAAATTAAGTGTAACAAATTATCTTTCACTATCGTCATGGGCTGGGGTTCGAACCCCAGACATCCATATCTCTGCATTTAAAGTCTGTGAGCTCTAGCCACTAGGTTGCTGGACCAATTTTTTTTCTTCTTTCAATCATTCATCTATGTATGCAGTTTCTTATTCGCTAGATGTGCTGCCTGTGCACACATTATTATATGTAAACGAAATTTGCGTAAATAAAGTAAACTCAATTTAACATGACTTTAGTTGAGCGACTCACTTATATGACTATTGACCATTATTCTTGATCATTGATCATATGTGAAAGTAAGTTGTTAGTAGAATTTTAGGATTAAGATTTTTGTTTGTTAGTGTCTGGTTGTTTTTTGCACCTTTTAATGTAAATCTTTAATGCGTTCTTTGCTTTGATTATCACTAGGATTGACTTCAAAATATGGATGAGGCTTGTCCCAACACATGGTCATTTTAATAATACTATTTTATCTTTCAAATGGTGTTTACTTTCTTGTAAAAAAAAAGTTGAAGAACACTCCACTTATATTGTGACTGAAGTAGTAATTTTTCATGCAGGCTGGTTTCAACTCGAAAAAAGCGGTCGCTACTTTTTGAGTTTAATTAGGATAATCAATCATTGTGTGGGATTCCATAAGGATCATCTAATTGATAACCAGGGTTTTGGCGTGGCTAAAGAAAAGTAAAGTTTGTTTAAGAGATATATCTATCTATCTATCTAGCTACTTAGCTATAATATATAAAGCGGAAGGCACAAAGAAATTTGAAACATGAACATGAACATGAACATGGGCAATTTGAAGAACGCTGTAATAGCATTCTTGGCTCCTCTTCCCTCCATTCTCTTCTACCTCTCATTCATTAATAATAATGCCACTCACCCATTCTGCTATCGCCACCCCCTGCTATTAGTCAATCTACTTTTCTTCTTCAACGTCAATGTCCTCTTTTGGCTCATCGCTCTAATCCAATCCAGCCACTGGGTGGGTATCTCTTCTTCCTTCCTTTAATAATCACTTCATTTTCACTCACTTAGTTTTCGTTGTAATTAATGTTGCAGATGATTGACCCTTATTGGACGGTGATACCTGTGATGCTTGTCCATTATTATGCAGCCCATCCTTTGGCTCACTATGATTGCTGGAGGTCAAGGATTGTGATCCTGTTGACTTGGGTGTGGAGTATTAGGCTCATCCACAACTACTTCAGACGAGAGAAGTGGCAATGGGGTGCAAGGGAAGATTGGCGGTTCACTGATATGATTCAACAATATGGAAAACATTGGTGGTGGGCTTCCTTCTTTTCCATCTACCTACCTCACCAGTTGTTGCTCATTGGATTGTCACTTCCCTTTTATGTTATCCACTCCGTAAATCAGCCTTTGAACATCTGGGACTTGGTAGCAGTAGTTGTGTGTTTATCTGGCATCGTCATAGCATACTTTGCGGATAATCAGCTTTACAATTTTGTGATGAGTAATGATGATGAGAGAGTGATCCTTGAGAGTGGTTTGTGGTACTATACTCGGCATCCTAATTACTTTGGTGAGCAGCTATGGTGGTGGGGACTTGTAGTATTCAGTTGGAACTTGGGACATGGGTGGACCTTTATAGGAGCATTGGCCAACGCAATGTGTTTGGGTTATGTCACCAAACTTGTGGAACAAAGAATGTTGAAACAAGACAAAAGAGTAGAAGCATATAGGAAGTATCAGAACACAACTTCTGTATGGATCCCCTGCTTCAAGTTCAAAACTAAGAATGCCTAATCGATCCATCCTTCTTTTTCTATTTTTTCTTGTTTCTTCATTATCCATGAGACACTTATGAGCTTTAGCAATACAACCCCATCCCCTGCTTAATTTATTTATATTCAATTTCGTGGGATTTTAAAATCGTAATTCTTTTTGTCTATGAATTCAATTCATTTTCAATATTTTATATTAAATTTCCATATATCTTTTACATAGATAACTCTAATTTCTTACACTGAAACAGAGAACTCTAATTTGCTTTCAGCTAATTTTTAGCATATTATTAAATCAAGGAAAATGTTGTTTATAGCGAAAAGAAATTCGCATAATTTCATGTTTCCGGCCTTCGCGAGATTTCTCTCGCTGTATATGGTCGAGCATGACTAATTCTCCACATTACATCGGAAAATTTGCCTCCTCCAGACTTTGAACTCCCTACCTTGAATCGCCTTACATTTGATCTACTCACCAGGCAAACAAATTGATTGGCCTCTTTTTAACCTTTGCTTTTTCCACTTACTACTTTATTATAATTTAATAAGGTAAAAGTACAAGGAATTCAATATGGACTTGACTAAGTAATATTTACAAGAATTGGAGATTTTTTATAGGGTTTCGTAAAATATAAGTCAATAAGTGTCTTGAAATACATAGGTAAGCTAATGTCAATTTAACACTTATCAACTCTCATCAGCTTAAAATTTTATTTGTACTAAAACTAAAGTCCTAAAAAAAGTAGATTCAAGACATAAACCTAAAAAATTCTATAATGCATCATTTATCCTAAGGTTTATGATGAATCAAAACTGTTTGAATCAATTCTTTTAAAAGTTTGCATGATTTAAGGAAATGCAAGATATAAATAAAATTTCATGAATATCCTTGAATCAAAAAATAAATATGAATGAACTGCTTACTCAAAGTAGGATTCTAAATTTCAAATGCAAAATCAATCAATTCAGGTTGTCATTTTCAAATTTCATGTTGTAGTGAAGTATTGTTGGTAGGAGTACATTGTTGTCGTTTTGGAAACATTGATATTTGAATGAACCGTCGAAGCATCAAATGATAGTCTAAACGTTAGAAGTAAGATTGACAATGAATCGAACCAACTCGAACAAAGTTTCAGTTTCGACTCGACAATTGATTTGTTGAACTTGGTTCGTGGACCAAATAAGATGCACTTAAGGTATATATATGGTTCAACTCGTTTAATTCATGAGTTGACTCGATTATATCTATAATACTTAATAAATAAATATAAAATTAAAGATCGTGAACATGAATATATACTTAAAATAGTTAGCTATTTTTTTTATACAGAAATAATTAACTAAATTTAAAATTTGTTAGGCAATAGTGAGTCAATTAAGAGGATGGCTTCCTCTGATAGTTATGTATGTTGTTTTTAAAAGAATTACTATTACCAATTTAATTAACAAATTAGTAATTATTTACTTTTTTTAAAGATTTTAGCAGTTTTTTAAGACCATCCATTACGGTAAGGTCTTAATCTATAAGACTTGTTACTTATTAGATACCACCATTTTCGCAAAAAAAAAAAAGGAGTACTTAATGAATTTGAAGGTCTCAAATAAGCATCTCATATACGTGTGGGTCCCACACATCTTTGATATTAAAAAACGGAATGTAATGATTAAAGTTGTTGATAGATTATTCGTGGGTTCCGTTTAAGAAATTTGTGTGATGTGCTGACTTGGAGAGATTTAATGCTTATTAAGTACTACAATTAAAAAAATTATAAATGAGTGATTTGTACACGTGTGACCAATTTAAGTACCCAAAAATGAATTTCTCCATTTGAGTAATGTGATTTGAGCTAACTAGGGTTTTCAACCGGTCAAATCCAAACCGATCAAAATTAAAACCGTAAACCGATAAAAAAACAAAAATCACACAAAACTGAATTTTATTGGACGTGTTTTGAAGTTATTTTGTGAAAGCCGCTCGAATTTTGGATTGATTCTTAAAAATCGAACCAAATCAAACCGAACCGCATTCATTTATCTTAATACATATTTCAATTATTTATAAGTATAATATATTATATTAAACTATTAGTTTTTTCTTTTTAATTCTTTTAATACTACATATGAGTTTAATTTAATGAGTTTTGTTATTATTTCATATGTTTCCTTTTTATATCATATGCTTCAAAAATATAACCATATTTTTATAAGATTATACTTAATATAAAAAGTTACAATTTATAGTTTGGAATCCAAAAATCGATCCAAATTAAACCGCATTAAATTGGATTGGATCATATCAGCTTTTAAAAAATAATTATTCAAAACTTAATTGAACCGCATGTAATTTTATCTTTGGATCATATGAGTTTTTGCTTAAAACCAATCCAAACCCCACGACGAACACCTCTAGAGCTAACGAGTCAAACTGCGTTATCCGTAAACTTGAATCGAGTCGAGTTCGAGCTAAAGTAAAAAATCTAAATTTTTGACCTTGGAGTAATGTGATTTGAGCTAACCAGTCAAACTAAGTTACGTAAACTTAAATCGAGTCAAGTTTCAATTAATAATAAAGTTTGTATGAGACTCAAGTCGAATTTAGAATTGAATAGATTCTTATCAAACCGAGTTGTGTCTAGTTCAATTCGACTCAACTTATTTCTAACCCTAACTTGAAGCCACACAAATCAAAGAGAAAATGCATTAAAGTTACTTGAAAGATAAAACAAAACAACAAAAGAAAAAATTAATCTTTGGAATAACGAAGAGCTGCTTCTTTGTTTTTGTTTATTAAAAAATTATGATAATGCACTAATATTCTAGCTACTTTATTCAAATTTCTTTTCAGTATGATAAATTAATTCTACTCTTAACTATGACCTAATAATAAAAGGGTTAAATATGTTATTACTCTTTATAAATATACAAACTTTTTTATTTTAGTTTTTCTAAAATTTTGTCTTCGACTTTTAATCCCAAAATGTTTTTCAACTTCACTTTTGGTTCTTCATTTTAAGTGAACTCATATATAGAATTTTTAATTTTGAATAAAGTTTAGTATAAAAGTTTAAAATATTATAAGAATCTTTAACAAAAATAATTAGAATTTTTTAACAAATCATGAATTAAATATGAATTTTTAACCGCAAAAAAAAATATTTAATTCATGTTTTGCTAAATAATTCTAATTTTTTGAAGAGATTTTTACAATATTCTAAACATTTATGCACAATTTCATTAAAAAAAATACAAAAGATATGTATGAGTTGGTATAAAAATAGAGTCCAAAAGTGGTGATTGAAAATTTTATAGAGACAAAAAGTTGAAGGAAAATTTTAGAAGGATTGAAACGAAAAATTGATATATTTATAGAGATGAAAAACATATTTAACCCAAAATAAAATAAATGTTTCCCTTCAATATACACATGTCTTCATAATGACCCTGTAAAAATAAAAACACATAATTTATCTTTTTAATTTGAGATTTTTCTTATTTTTAACCAAGTAATATACATGAAGTCTAAAAAAGTGACTTAGAGGTTGAATATTAGAAGGTCCTTAACATGCATGCAAAAAATCATGATAAAAATTCAACATCTATGACACTTTTCTAGACTTTTCGTATATTAAATGGTCAAAAAATATGAAGTATCACAAATTATTAAAATATGTGTTTTTATTTTTACATTCTCATTTTTCAGATTTCACTAATATTAGAGGGTTCCCTAAAAAAACGCACATTAAAGGATCAATTTAAAGAAAGGAAAATGATAGATACAGTGACAAACTGTATCAAAAAAATTTCAAGACAGTGTATTTGCTAACACATTTTCTTAATTACACACCATTACTTCCTTTGATTTCCAACAAAGAACAAATTTAATTTGCTAAGATCTTTTCTTGATAAATTCTTAATAAATACTCTCTAGATAAATAACAATACTCTTAAACAAATTACCCCATATTTTATCCGACGGTGCTATTTTTCACGAAGCTTTTTATCGCGAATTTCATCACAAAGATTTTTACTGTGAATTGCATCATGCAGTGACAAATAGCCTTTGCGATGATATCATGATTTTTTTTGGCTATGTTACGCACCGTTGTATACTTCTACATTGGTAGGAAATCAAATTTGAAAACACATTTATCGCTTTTCTTTCACTTCAACCACCAAAACAACCTTATATTTCATAAATTTATTATATATTTAATTGAGTTTAATCAATATAGGCCGATTACTTACACTAATACAACTAATACCGAGAGATAAGAATAGGTTGGGTCAAACTATACAATGTTTAAGTTTGAACGGTAAAAAAATTTAAGATTTAAATCTAGCATGTAACTTGTTCATAAGCTTATTTCTTTAGTCTGAGTTTAACTTTTCAAAAGTCTGATATGGCATTTATTTAAAAAAAAAAGTCTGATATCGCAAGTTAGCATGTTTAAAATTCTATTTTATATGAACGTATTTGAATATGTGATTTGATCTATGTTTACATAGTGACAAACTATTAGATATAGAGTGACAAACTATTATATCAATAAGATTAACTCTCATTTGTTATTTAACATGACATTTAAATTTTTTTGATTATGTAAGATATGATATTTCAATTCTAGTTTATAATAATATTTTTTTTAAGGATATAATAATAAATTTAAGCCTTAATTACACTTTTGACCCCCTAAGTTTCTCAAAGTTGTGATTTTGATCCCCTAAAAAAACAACTCTTTTCAGGCCCCTTAAATTTACTTTCTGTTGCAATTTTGGCCCCCCCACGCCAATTTTGACCCAGTCAACGCTGACGTCACGTGTGTAATGTTTTAATTATTTTTGTATTTTTTAATATTTTTTATTTTGTAATTAAAAAAATAAATAATAAATAAAACAAAAAAAAAGTTGTAATTAATTTTTTTTATTTGTAATAAAAAACAAAAAATATTAATTTTTGTAATTATAAAAAAAAATTGTAATTAAAAAAACAATTTTTACATTTTTTTAATTACAAAATTATTTTTTATTTTTTTTAAATTAAACAAAAAATAAAATAATTTTAAAAATTAAAAAAAAATTACATGTGTGGCACCCACGTGTCCGTTGACTGGGTCAAAATTGACGTGAGGGGGCCAAAATTGCTACAGAAAGTAAACTTAGGGGCCTAGAAAGAGTTGTTTTTTTAGGGGGCCAAAATCACAACTTTGGAAAACTTAAGGGGACAAAATTGTAATTAAGCCTAAATTTAAATATGAGAAAAATAATGTAGATTAATAAACATAAACTTGAAAGGTTAACAAATTTATAATTTAGTTTGAAGTACAAAATATAATATAATATATTAATGTTAATAAAAAAAATTATTCATATTTGTTTAAATAAACCGGTTTGATTGGTCTAAAAGACTTTTCTTATTCTTTGTGATCCAGTCTTTCTTGCAAAATGTTTTTTTTTGTCTATACTATTAAAAAAAAATTGATTTGGTTTGGATTAGACGTAGACTAGACTATAGATCTTTGTAGACTGACATAACTTATTCTCACTCGTAGTTTCACATATATTTTATTAGGAGAGACCAAAATAGATCTCAATATTTTTGTCACAAGGAAAATTTGATTTTTTTTTTTTTTGGCAAGGAAAATTTGAGTATTTACTCTTACAATAACAACAACATAATAAATGTA
>Ga0099826_10004014_pt1 | contig 10205 bp, 8 predicted proteins | sample Mtrugardesep15_FD_76830 | JGI IMG/M metagenome (GOLD analysis project Ga0099826, IMG submission 76830) | Root nodule microbial communities of legume samples collected from California, USA - M. trunc garden sep15 | ecosystem: Host-associated > Plants > Roots > Nodule | place: USA: California...
GCCATTAATGTCGGTTTATTGACTTGGTCCATACCATCAAAGCTTTTTATATATTTATTCATGAAAATCCATACACGACCTTAGTGGTTTTAAATTGTACATGTATTGTGAAAACTTTGTAATCTCCTTATTTCTGTACATATCAATAAGATTCTTATACCTTTTAATTTATACTTTATGACATAGATCATGGTTTTTTTTTAAGGAACATAAATCATGTTGTACTTCTATTCAAATTGGTGGAATATCATAGTTTTCTATATTTGGCTGAATGTTTACATTTCGAATTTTGAATGAAATTTGTAATTTGAACTTGATTCGGTTGAAATTGACAAAGCAATTTATGTTTGGTACATATCTTTTTTTCTTTTTTGGACAAGGTTTGGTTCATTCCATAAACATAATTTTGAATTAAAATTTACGAGTTAACAGATTGTTTCTAAGAACGAGATTGTTGGATCAAAAAATTCTTTGTTAGATTATATTTAATTATTTTAGGATCGAACTCTGGATTATCAAAGTCTCCTTCTCCTCGGAACCGAGGGTTAACACTATATATATACACACACATACAAAAGTAAAAAAGTAATTATATTTGTATTAGAATTCAAAATTGCTTTATTATTTAAAGGCTTAATAATTGCTGAATAATGTCTACATTTAATATCATTTGCAACAACAACAACCAAGCCTTATTCCTATTAAGTTGGGTCAAATATATAGATCAAATTACGTCATAACATTATATCATACACCATATTTGGATCAAATTCATTAATGTCTGTATCATTTCTAATGGTTTCTCTTATAGCTTTCTTAGATCTTCTACCTCTTTTGACCCGACTTTTCTCCATTTGATTTACTCTTCTTCTGACGGCATCTACGAGTCTTCTCTCTACAAGCCCAAACCATCTAAGCTTATTTTCTACGAACTTTTCTACTATAGGTGCTACCTCCACTGTCTTATTAATGTTGTCATTCCTAATCCTATCACGTATAGTCTTACCGCTTATCCAACGCAACATCTTCACCTTCACTACACTTGATTATCGTGTTGGCTCTTAACCACCCAAAACTCCATACCATACAACTTTGCTAGTCTTACTGTTGTCTGATAGAACTTTCCTTTCAACTTAAGTGGTACTTTCTTATCACACAAAATACCTAAGGCTCTTCTCCATTTCAACCACTCAACTTGAATAAGATGATTTACACTGGCTTATATTTCTCCGTCATTTTGTACTATGGACCCGAGGTATTTAACCTGAGTAACTTGGGATATGATATAATCTCAAACTTTCACCTCCAAGGTAGACTTACTTCTCCTTTTGCTGAAGTTACATTCCATATACTCCGTCTTGCTTCTACTCCGGCGAAAATCATACGCTTCTAAGGCTTGTATCCAGGTCTCTTGCCTCTCGTTCAATTCCTCCCTCGACTCACCCAGAAAGGCTACATCATCTGCAAAAAGCCTACATCTCAGTGCTAACTATTGGATGTGTTCCGTAAGTATATCCAAAACGCTTGGATGTGCAATCCTATTGTTATGAGAAAATCTTCGATAGCTCCATCCTGCTTCCTCACACTAGTTGAAGTTCCCTCATACATATCCTTGATAGCTCTAATATAGGCAATCCTAACCCCTTCTCTAGGGTTTTCCACAAAATCTCTCTAGGAAATCTATCGTACGCCTTCTCAAAATCAATAAAAACTAAGTGCAAGACTTTTTTATCCTTCCGATATCACTACACCACACTTCAAAGTAAGTAAATCGCTTCCATAGTCGACCTCTCAGGCATTAATCCAATGAATCAATGTCTGAACTTTGACTCAGAGCGATACTCATATTTAATGTCTTATATGTGTGCCTCAAATGAAATTATATATTTAGTGTCGTTCTTAATTTTTTTGTTTGTTTGTTACCACACTTACAACGTCTCAATTTAAATTTCGTTTTAGACCTACAACTGCATTGAGTCGACCTTATCTCAGTCTCGGCTTTGAAAAACTATAAAAAATGCTTTTTTTTTTAACCGGACAAAAATGAATATATTTGAAGACATTTATTTTGAGATGTCTTGTAGTCATAGTTTTAAAAACCAGCTCAGACCGGTCCAATCGGGAACCGGTGACTATGCTGGGTCGAGCCGCACATCGGATCGACCATGTAATTCGACTGGTATAAACCAGCGATACCCGCTGAAAACCGGTTAAAATCAGTGACTCGGCCGGTTTAAGAAACAACCCGGTTCAATTAATATTTTTTACACGCTAATGTTGTTTGTTACATGCTAACCTAGAACATAATGAAATGCTATGAACATGATATGATTATGCTACGATAAGTATAGGTATATGCTTCTGCAACAAGTTATGATAACTCACTGTCGACGATACTAGGTTTCCCCGGTCGTCCAGTGAGACTATGTTATGTACATGATATGTGCATGCCATGATAGTGACAGCTTCTGTCATAGTGGTCTTAGTTCCCTTGACCACCATGGTATGCAGAGCTTTCAACAAGACTTGTAGATTATGACATGTAGAGATTTATGGCGATCTTAGTTATGCACAATCGTCTAGATACGTAAGTTTCCACACACGTATAATCAACCGAATGGTTGTGTTGTAGACACGTGGTGACCGTAGGTTTCCTCGAGGTTCCCCATAGCCTAGGGTTAGGTAGAACTCACTGAGAAATTATGTCTCATCCCAATCCTTTTTGTTTCAGATCAACAGGGTGTTTTAGCAGGATGTAGCAGTCATGTGGCCGAATGGATAATCAACAAGTGCTCGTTCGTACCGGTTGCAAGAAGTTCATATGGATTCAAGTGTTCATGACTATGTATATGATAGATGATATGGTATTAGTTTATGTACGGATGTGTCTTGTTGTATACATTTATTCATTCAAAGTCTTTATGTTGTAAATTTTAATGTATCCAGTACTAAAAATAATGCACATGCTAAACATTCTAGATAAATTTAGTATGTGCGTTACATAAGTACAATATATAAGAAGAGGTCGAGAATTGATGACTTAGCGCAGCAACACTCCGTAACATCATCCCTGAAATAAATGTCCCATGTATTCTAGAAGACCTAAGACTTTCCCACCATTCCATTCAATAGCTAGAAGCACTATCTTAAATATTAGGTGTGTCGTTAAGTCATCCTTAAATCGTGGACTTATCCAATTTTCAGGAGAGCCTCCATCCATTTCAAATCGAATAGACACTGGCTTATGATATTGATAAATGCCCAAATAAAGTTATTTTCTACAATGACTTGCTTTGTAAGTAATCCAATATTAGAATCCCTAATTATACCCAAATATATTTTAGGATTAATTGCAGTTTTGGTTTCCTATTTTAAAATTCGACAATTTTGGTCCCTCTATCAAATATTATGTCTAAAATATTGTGATATGATACATTTTAAATGAAGTTTTTAAGTGATGTTCGTTACAATTTCATTGATGTTGATCTTTTTTCATCTTCAAATTATATTCCACGACATTAAAAATTTATCACATCACATTTTCATAGTTAAAAAATATGATGAAGGGACCAATACTGTCAAAATTTTAAAATAGGGGGACCAATTCTGCAAAGTGGTGAAAATAGGGGGACAAAAACTGCAATTAAACATATATTTTATAGTACAAATTATGTCAGAAAGCTATTAGGTTATAGTTACCACGCCTTTTTGTAGGGTTTGGACATGATTAGACTAGAACAAAGCAATATGATACAAGTACATTAGTTGGAAACCAAGCCAGGGCATTTGAAAAAAGCTGATTCGCTAGATGAGGTGTAGTGAACTGAAAGTGATACAAAATAGAGAGTTCTAGGGATATTTGCCAAAATTGGTTCACTAGACGAATTAAGGCGGTTTCAGAAAATATCATAAGATAGTTGGTTTTTCCCTCCATTGAAGAAAGCTCGATTCGCTAGGCGAGCATTGCTTCACTTGACAAACTTACATTTGCAAAAACATTATAAATAAGGTTGTGTAATTAGAATTTTGAGCATCACTTGTAACTATAACACTTTATAAAGACAAATAGAGAGAGGAAGGCATGATTACAACACCATAAGAACGCTAGGAAACTTGGATTCAAGCTTGTTAATGTTTCTAAAACATCAATCATCCTTCTCTTGATAGTTATACTCTCCATGGGTAGCTAAGCTCTCTTGTACTAGGATTAGATGTAAATAGCTACGATTCAATGTAATGCTCTTAACTTGAATTGTGTTTTTTGGAAAATATTTTCTAAGTTAAAACAAATAAGAGGGAAGAAAAGAAAGCAACAAAGAAAGAGAAAAATCAACACAAATATTTATCGTGGTTCACCCCACAATTCGGGATTATGCTCGGTCCTCTCCCACTTGAATGATTTTTGCACTATAATCAAACTTGATTACAAAGTGCTTAGGCACACAAGTCTATGATTTCCGACCTATCCTTGAGGATTTTCTACAATCCAACGTGATTTAGAGTTTACAAGAATTTGAAGTTGCTTACACTTCAGACTCAAAGAGTGGTAAACTAAATTAAGCACAAAATCTTTGTAAACACTTAATAAATTCTAAGATAAAAGTTTGTAAAAATAAATTCCAAGTGTTTTTATGCTAGAAATTTTATCAGAGTTTTGGCACAATTGAAAGCATGTAGTTCTCTATTTTTCTTCAATCACTCAGAGTCCTTTTATAGGAGATTTGAATAGAGACGTTGTTTGAAGATATTGTCAGCGCAACAAGAGCTTTCTTTATATTTGAAATATTTGCCTATATGAGATAATTTTGTTGAACAATAATTGAGAATTTCTTTTCTTCTTTTAGAATGATTTTTTGCATCAACTATGTCTTCATACAGGGTTATCAATTTCTGCAACATATCTTATTTTAATTCAGCAAGAATAAAACTTACTACCAAATATGGACAATAACGTTTCTTTATTAGAAGAAAAAATTGGTCAGATGTTCTTCAAAGTATTGACCATTGACTTGATCATTCAGAGCTTTGTCTTCATATCAGAACTTGTCTTCATAACTTGATGCATGTTTGATACGAGCTATGAAAATTTGTGTTTACCATCTTTAGATAAGAGCTTTGTTATCAGAGCCTTACTTGAGCATCAAAGTTGTTCTTCATCGTTTAGAGCTGTGAGTTTTCAGAGCCAAAATGTTATTTAAAATACCTAGTTGTTTTTCTATACATTGTTATTATCAAAATGTTAAATAAATTATTATAAAACTCGTTGATTCAACAAGAGGGGCATCACTTACTTACCTATTTATGTACAGACTTATCAAAATAAGTTTCCTATTTGAAATGGTAGTCTATATCATATGACATATTATTTGTATATATTGAAGTCGCTGAGTTTAAACGCTTAGTGGCCTAGACATTGAGGTTAAGGTTAATATCATATATCTTATTTTAATCTCTGAAAGTAATGGATAATTTTGTAGAGATGATTTTTCATGCTTAGCACACCAACATGTATGGCTAGAAACAATTTTTATTTTTTTTTAAACTCTACTCTATTGAGTTTTATACTCAATTTATTTTTGGGTGATGTTTGTACATATAATATATTGTATATTGAAAGACTGAAGAATATATAAGTAGTTCATTAACCCTTCATTGTCTTGAGTCGAATCTGGATAACGTCAAGATTCTAGAATCATGACATGTTTTTTTTTATAATCATGACATGTTATTTACATGTCTACAAGTTTGTTTATTTTTTTGGTTTTCACATCGTTTTCCGACCCACCATTGGTGAACGACTAATCCGGCTCGTGCGTAGAGACATGTGCACTGGTCAAGCATTGTTTCTTTTGGAAATCGAATCCGATATTCTCCGAGTACGTCCTTGGAAGGAGCTTCTTGTCGCTGGAGCCCAAACAACTTGATTTGTCTACAATTTTATTTTGATTGTGAACATTTTGTCCCCATTATTTAATGATGATGATGAAGTACATACATTATCCATGTTTTTCCCTCCTAAGAAAGATATTTCTTTATAACTTATTAAGATAAGTTAAGGCGTTATTCATGTCGCTTATACATGCGTTGTAGATTCGCAGCCTTTCAAGTTTCAACTTAACTTCTATTCGACTTGGGCTGTTTAGCTCCATACCATTACAGGTATGTAATAATTTTACAATAATTTTTTTCAAAACAAAATTATCCTATAGTATTTTTAATTTATAAATAAATATGTTGTTACCTCTTGATGCATTAATTATACAACTGATATATATTTTTTTATATTTATTATTGTTGCGTCTCGTTTGTGTTTTCCCCTATCTATTACGAAAAGGTTAAAGTTAATTAAAAAAATAATTAATTTTAGTTAAAAAAAATTAAGAACTTTGATGAACGTTTTGCGAAAGGTTAAGGGGTTAATTTTTTTTTTTTGGTTACAGTTAAGGGGTTAATTGAGTCAGCTAAAAACTACACATGACATATTAATTAGAGAAGAAGAATGAAAATTTTATGTATAAAAGTACATGGTAAAAATATTATATTTATTACATGCAAGAGAGGAAAATAATGCCTATACTGGTGTTTGTTTTTGCTGTCATTGTATTGCTTTCTCAATTTCTTGTTGTAACCAATGGGTGTATGTTATTTTTCAGAGCATTTTTGAATTTTCAAATTTATTGTATAAACAATGTTATATCACCTTTTAGTAATATTTTTTATTTTTTAATTTTACAATGTAGCAATACCCTGCGAGACTACCGCAGATTGTCCTGTGGCAGTTCCCCCTTCATATTATAAGTGTATGTATAAGGTTTGTGTCCTCATTTATTAGGCAATATAACAATACATATAAGATATATGCTATTTAAATGTGCAATATATAAATTAGTTAAATTTTAAGACCCAAGTAAATAAATTAGTTAAATTTGCTAGTTACGTTATAAAACTGCACTCTTTTTTCCTTCATTAGGCTTCATTCCGCTTGGTTTAATCTGTAAGGTTTTTAATGAGGCAGTTGTCCAAACTCTTTGTTGTATTTTTTTTATTATATTTATTTATCAATAAATTTATTATGATGGTACAATTAATATAAGAGACTAATTTATAGAGTCAACTTTTGTCGATAAGACAAATTTTTCTTGTGATGCATCTACCTTCTAATTGTACTTCAAAAGATCTTTAATATGTTTACAATACATAAAATTTATGACAAAAATTTTCTTTTGTCAGTGTTCAAGACCTGGTAGATAACGTTCTTCAAGAACTACCATACATATTGAGAGTTAGGATTCTAAACATATATTAAAAGAAATGGATAGACCTTTTAATATATTTTTAGAGTGTATAAAGCATATAGATGTAACTGCCCGATTTTCGTTATTCTCGTTTTTAATTATTTTATGTGTGTTTAATTATACTTGTATGTGATTAATTACCCTTGATTGTATTTTCGTGTATTTAGTGATTAGAATGATATTTTGGTCTTTTGGTGAACAAAGGTAAAATGGTAATTTTAGTTGAGGTGTAATTGTAGCGTTTTAGGTGAAGACCTATTATTTAGTAATTTGTTAATTTGTTGTAGTAATTAGAATTGGTGCCGGTAGTTTCTAATTATTTTATCATTAGTAGGTTAAAAAACTAGTAAGTGAAATAATTATAATTGAACCCAATTAACATTTGGTGGGTTAGGCCAAATGTGGTGTGACTCTATAATCCAACCTTTAGAGAGAAACTAGGGTTAGAAACATTTCTCATTTTTCACAAAGAGGCTAGAGGAGAGAAGAGACTAGAGAAAGGGTTTGGAGAGGAGAAACTTGGAGAGGGGAAGATTTTGGAGCAAAAGTGAAGCTTAGGATTTGATTGTTGAAGATTAGAGGTAAGGGGGCTAGTCTACTATCATAATCTCTTTTCTACCCATTTCTCATAAGTGATTAAGTGATTTTGAGAATACGTGATTATTTGAATTTAAGTGAATGACTTCATGCTTGATGGTTGATGTTATGAATTATACATGTGAATTGAATGATTAATCGTTGTTGATAACGAATTCATATGCCAAAATTCATATATGTAGATATGTTGTGTTGTTGTGAAAAATTGATGAATAATGAAATTGTGGTTTGTTGAATTTGAATAGATTCATGATCAATTGTTGTTGATGATGTTGTGAAAACATGTTGTTGGTGAATTGGTGTACTGATTATGCCATATGGTGAATTGATGATGAAAGTTGTTGTTGTTGTTGAATAATTATGGAAGTTTGGTGGATTATTGAATTTTTGACAAAATGATGTTTTGATCTTGAGTTTTGAGTATCATTTGGTATGTGTACATGCATATGACCAATAAACATTATTTGGGACGTATTTTGAGTGTGGAAAGATCAAATATGGAGTGTTTGAGAAAAAGGGTTTTGAAATTCGAAGTTTTTTTTTTCTGAACACATGAGTGTTCGCTTAAGCGAGCCCTAAGCGAACCTCAAGCCAGCGTGCCCAGGTCGCTTCTGGACACAGTTCGCTTGAGCGAGTTGTGAGCAAACAAGAATGTTGCTTCTGGACAGAATTCGCTTGAGCGAGCGGCAAGCGAACCCCAAGCGAATCAGCCCAGAATGCTACTGAGATCTGGTCGCTTAAGCGAACCAGCCTTCGCTTAAGCGAGCAGCACCCTGTTCAGCCACACTTGATTTTTCGTTTCGTGTACTTGGGGGCTAATCCGAACTTTCTAAATTGTTTCTTTAGACTTGTTTAATCATTACTTATGTTTTTAATCCTATGGAAACATCATTTGTATGGATTTGGACTTAGTTTTATAAATCATTCCTAATGTTTGGAAAAATGTCCAAGAACATTAATTTTCCGAAAACTTGTTTCCTCAAGTGAATGATGTAGGATTACATATGTATGCTGTGTACATGATTAATGACATGGTCTTGAATTATTTCGTTGAGGACTAAAATGTTTTGCTTTGGAAATGAACTATATTTGGAAAAGTGACTTTTTGAGACGAACTTTGCGATTTTGAGAATTCATTGTAATTGGCCGGTGAAGCGCTCATGTAAGTACACCTACATACATATGTGACTAGTGTACTCGCTTAATGGAGGCAATTGAGTTGTTTGGCTTTGTTTTGGTTCATTGATCTCAATTATTTAAGTTGTGAATTTTATTATACGAACTTAGTTGGAAATATTCATTGGACTCAATTACCTTGAAATTCCTTCATGAATAGTTTGATGTGGTTATATATGTTTATGTGCATATATGTTGTGGTTGGTTATATATATTTATGTGCATATATGTTGTTGGTGGTGATATATGTTATGTGCATATATGTTGTTAGTGATTATATATGTTGTGTGCATATATATTGTTGACGAATTCCTCTTGCATGCTATTGTTGGTGAATTGTTGGTGTAAGCATGTATTAGAATATGTTGCTGTGGACTTGTGAAAATTGCATGAAGTATGTTTTGTTGTTGTCGAGTCTTAGTTCACACACACAGTTGTTGTCGGCTTTCATCTCCATGTTGGTGTTGAATACTTATGTATTCATTATGCGGGTTGTTATGATGTGTTTGTTGCATCAGGGGCGACGGCCTCGGAGATGAAAATTGGTACCACACACACCTAGAGTTGGTCTAGACACGTTGCATGTTTTTAGGAAGAGTCGTGTCTGCTTATGTGTTTGAGGTGAATATGTTGTCGGTGCATTTGTGTGTTTTGTGATTGAGTGCAATTGACGACACTTATGCTTATACATTTATTGATGACAATAATCTATGTCTATGTTTATTTATGAAAATTAATTATTATTGCATGCTTAATCCTGTTGGTTCTTTTGATTATGATTGATGTGAAACTAACCCCTAGTGGTCTGTGGTGGACCGCCTACCTATTTGTATGAATGGGTAGACGGCGTGCAAGATTAGTTGGTTGCTTTGCCTTGGTGGGTGCTCGAGAATAGCGGGAGCTTCCTCCATTTATTTTTGCTCGTTGTGTCTTAGAGGCTCTGATCTAGGACGGCGTCTATCTTTATGTCTTGGATCTATTTTAGTTGGAGTTGTATTTATGAGTTGGTTTCATCTGATGATTGATGACATGACTATTGTTGAGATGTATTTGATTTTCCGCTGTGACTTTTATGTTGGGATATATTCATGCATGATTACTTGGTGATTTATTCGTAGGCGTGACGACTATTTCTTA
>Ga0099826_10004016_pt1 | contig 10201 bp, 6 predicted proteins | sample Mtrugardesep15_FD_76830 | JGI IMG/M metagenome (GOLD analysis project Ga0099826, IMG submission 76830) | Root nodule microbial communities of legume samples collected from California, USA - M. trunc garden sep15 | ecosystem: Host-associated > Plants > Roots > Nodule | place: USA: California...
AAAAGAAAATCTAACAAAAAGATATAGTGAAAGTTAATTTAAAAATGAGGGCTAGGAACACTTTTTTTTTAATAATATTTTTTATTCTGTAAAGTCTGTGAATTCTACCATTTTATATTAAACTCGTATTTAAAATGTGAGATCAACATTGACTTCACCCAATAAGATAGTAAGAGTTTGAATGAGTATTGAAAAAGATAAATAATAGTATTTTTAGTGTTTCTCTAATTTAAAACCAATAAAAAATCTTAAACATAAAATATAATTGATAACCATCTATGGATAATGTCACGGTGAACATAGATCAGCTGGTAAAATTATGAGTTAGCATTTGGGTGTATCTCATATAATTATTTTATTACTACGGAATAATTTCGAGTTAGCTCATATAAAATTGAGCATTCTATGAATTTTTACCAATTTCAACGGAACCACCATTTCTTATATGAATTAGCATTTCATTTCCTTAAGGTGAAATTCTAGCTAGAAAGTGGTAAAATTCTAGCATTTCTCCTACCACCGGATTGGTAACTTATATATCTAGGGGAGCTTTCATTTCCTTTAGCTGGAATTCTAGCTGACAAAAAAAAACTATTTTGTTGGATAATTAACTAATTATTTACTAATTGTAAAAAAACTAATTATTTACTAATATGTCCTATTATCTTTAATACAGTTTTAGTTGATCAATTTTGCTAAAACAGAATCCAATCCAATTTAATCCTAATGTAACTTGTTTTTTGTCCAGACGATACCACCAAAAGAAAGGATATTTTAGCCTATATTTGCAAGTTACGTGGTGAATCAGTTATTCAAGAAGCTACCATTTCTTAATCATTTGGATTTTAAAATGATGGTTGATTGGACATTAAACATTTCACATTTTGATTGATCCTTGCGGTAAACCAAACAGCTACCACCATTTCCTATACTTTTAAGAAGCAAAAGAAATGTATGGAGGAGAAAATATTAAAACTATTTTATGTTAGAATTAACCTAATAATTAATCAATACATAATGACTACAGTCAATCATACGCAAGCCAAATAAACAAATGACATATTGATCTTCAATTATAGGAATGTTTGGATATGTGATAAAAAGTCTCCCATTGCAAATTTGAAACACAAAAATATAAAATAAAAAAAACGAGTAACAATTATTCATTCACTTATCGTTCCTCTTCAAAGAGGACTTTTAAGTTTTAGGATAGAGAGAAGAAATAATACCCGTTGTGTATCATATGATGGGGATGATGGGTGTATAAAGTGTGATGACCAAATAAGATTCTTATTATTTTTCTTTCAAAAAAAAAAATAGATTCTCATTATTTGGAAATGGTCCTTCTAAAATCATATTGGAGTCTATATTGATTAATTAATTAACTGTCTAAATTGTAATATAATTATTCTAATTATATAATTTGATTGCTAATTAATTAAGGATCCTAATTGATGAAAGCTAATGTAATTAATAAAAAAATATTAGCACATTATGATATGGGAATATAATTTAATGATACAAATATTCCATCATTTTAAATTTAATCAATGTTTTAACAATTGGATTAAATTCTTTATAAAGAAAAGGATCAAATTACTCTACTAAAAAGAGGATTAAATTAGATATTTCAAAGAAATGAATTGAGAATTGACCAATTCATAGGTTGATTCAATTTGTTTTAACCATTGTTCAATCGAAATAAATAGAACCAATTTACACAACAATCAATTTTTAATATTATTTAATTTATATTATGGTTAAAGTCGCTTAAAGGAAACGGCAAACACCACCACAAAACTTACACACAATTACGAGGTTTCAGTTTCAAACCTGATTAGTCTTACAAACAACTCTAAATTTGAATAGATAAGAAAAAGAAGGCAAACACAGCATAGAACACAATACAAAAGGCATCCCAACACCTACCATTTCTTATAGATGCATTTTTTTAGGATCAATACATACTTTTTTGAGGGAAGGATCAATACATACTTGCTAAAGAAGAATGATCGAATAACCATTTTTAAGTCACTTCCTTAATATGGTCCACCAATTATACACAATCAGAGTCCTTATTTGAGAAAATTTATCAAATCAAAAGCCTACCCTTTTTACTCCTACGTAAACCTCAATAGCAAAAAAAAACATAGGGTCAAGAAAAGAACCCTAACTAGTGAAAATACAACTTCCTTTTGATATATACCATTTGTTGTAGCAAGGACAGTTGGCAATTTCTTTAGGATAATACTTGGCCTTACATTAACCACTGTTCTAGGCTACTTCACATACTAGTCTAAAGTTACCATATATTAATTGAAGAAGTAGTGTGATTCAACCAATTTTAATTTGTTGATAATGACATGCCAACCCCCTTATTAATTAACAATGAGGAATACATATTCTATTAGTAGAAGTTAAATGTTGCTTGCACTAGACTACTAGAGAGATACCTAGATACGTTCTATTAACAACTTCACACTTCATTTCACACGTGTACATGACAATATGAATAGACCCTACACACGTGTAAATGGGATAATATATTTCCCATTCTCTTTCAATAGATTTCATTGGTGTTTTTGAATTCAGATAGAGCATCAAAATTGGTTTTGCTTTTCATTGATTGTGATTTCAGGAAAAGAAAACTATAGATAATTTGGCTACATTGAATTAGAATTGATTTTATCTTCAAACCTTAGTTTGCCAAGAAGTAAATAAATGTAACTCTTCGTTATATTTATCAAACATGTTTTTGGTGTAAAATATCCAAACATAAACAATTTTATGTAAAATTCATATTTAATTAAATTATTTTTTTAATATCAAATTCATTCAAAATCATCACATTTGTCAAATGCTAATTCAAACACAATTTTAATTTGCTTTCACACCCTTTGCTTCTCCTCAATCTTTGTTGCTTAATTTCATAGATTATAAAAAAATACAAAACTAAATAATCAATGTAAGCAATGAAAATCATATAAGCTTGGAATGGAATGGTAATGGCAAGAAATTATCCTTTTATTTAAATGGACCGTTTAACTATAAAAGGAGGTATTATGTTCTTTTAATAAAGTCTTTAATAATTTGTCCAAAGTCAATGGCATTAATTTTATCATTGCTAAAATATTATCCTTGCATGACACTACACTACAATTGAGCTTTGAAAGTGGATGCATATATCTTTCTATTCTGATAGAGATACAAATTAAAATGTGAGAGCTAGCTTAGCAAGGAATCTTCCCAAACAAGGCACTGATCTGTTATTACAATAACTCCAAACACTATCAAATATAGAAACATATTCTTTACCTACATGTATAGAAAGCACTACAAGCACCTACTTAATTATCTTTGAAGAGGAAATCAATTTGATAACATAAGTTGTAAATACTGTCTCAATTTTCTGAATAACTTCAGGTGAAAACAAATATTTTACTTTGAAATGAATGCTTCTTAATCTACTAATACATTGAATAATTTGGCTGATCACATTTTAGCGTTCGACTCTCGAAAACCCCATGAAGCATTTTCAATCTCCACCATTTTAGAAATTAAAAAGTATTGATATCATCAATTGAAATTTCTTTGGGAACCTTCAATTTTAATTGTTGAGTATCCCATTCAGCATCTTTCAACTTTTGAATGAAATCATCAAACCTGTTTTCCAATTCCATTAGGCTATTGGCAAGTTGGTCACAAACATTACCCTTGCTCTCCCAATTCTCACTAAGCCAGAATGTCTGCCATATGCTTCGCAATACCGAGACACTTGTAGCTCCATCCTTCATAAAGTCAACTAGTACTAATCATATAACCGTTCATATCATAATTGTTGATCATATAAGTGCATATGTAAAAGCTATTTCTAACAAAAGATAAAATAAATTCAAATTGTTTCCATATAGACTATAGACTGTTTTTATATCCTAAAGAGCGTATCAAAATAAGTTGTTATCATAAGTTATTTCCATAAGCTCTCCGAAACAGTCTCACAAGTACTCATATTGTAGATAAGCTCAAATAATCATTTAGCTATAGAAGCTTTATAACATATCAATGACCAATTATCCTAAAATCTTCAACCGTAACGATCATGGAAGGTTTTTATATCTAATAATAGAAGGAAAATGCTATTTCTCTAGAAAAATAGCATCAAAAAATTTTCAAGACACAGCTGGCAAGTTTTAATTGCATGATTTATTAGTTCACTTCCTATTTTTCAGCCACACCTTGAATTGTGGCAAATAGTGTATTGTGATTGACCGCTCTTTATTCTTGAAGAATTCTTGATGTTATTTTTCTCGAGATATAGCATTGCTCAATAATAGAATCTAGGTAAAACAGGGAATGTGTTTTCCAATTAGTTCTCATAAGCGAAATAAGGCATACCTTGAAAGAAACGTAAAACTTTAAATCATCTAGTTGCTGATTTACCACGAGAATATATTTCTCATTTGCATATAACTTTAGAAGAGCCTCTACCTGCAAACCATTATGACACTTATTATGAAATTCCCAAATGTCGAATAAATAATTATGAAATTCTTGGTTTCCTTAATAAAACTGTGATAATAGTAGCAACAATGATCCTATACCATAAGATGAGATCTCTCCATGCCATCCATCTTGTCTAAGGGTGAACCGAAAATTATTATTGGCTTCATGAACTGTGACCACACTAATATATTCTCTTCCTTGTTGCAATCCATGCATCCTGAAATAATTCCAATCGGAAAATTGAAAAAACTACCTTGAAGAGTAATAACTCAAGAAAACCACTGAATTTATCTGAATGTAACCTGGAACAGTGGAATGTAAAACATGTGATTTTACCAGTATGCGGGCACGCTTAAGATTTATCTGCAAAAAATAGTTACAACGAGGTAAATAACAAAACAAATCGTTCATTAGAACAAAGATCGGTGGATTTGATTCATCATTGTTAAGATTGGTGGATTTGATTTCTCATTTGTATTAGATTCCACATTAGCCCACACAGTACATGCTTACCGTGTTAAACTGGAGAACTGAGAGTGATTCGTAGCGTAGCCAAAGATGAAGAAGTCGTGCACTCAACCAAGTTGATGAAAGTACAGTATATGATTTTACAAGGCCAGGTGTATCCTGCGATCAAAAGCTAAAAAAATGTAACATGGCAACCAACGGTATTATGGTGCTGCCACGATAAGAAATAAAGGTATCCTGAAAAATTATGTGGTTTACCAGTATCAATATGCCCAAACCAAGACCAACCAATTGAGCTACAACTTCCCAGACTTCTTCCTGAGATATTATGATGAAACAATTGTTGTAATTTTGTTTTGAATACCGGTGTATATAATGTAGAATATAATAATGTAAAAAAAATGTAGAATATAATAAGAGTTATTATTCAAAGCTTCTTACCATTAGCATAATCTTAACCTAATTGTGTCATCAATAGCTTACTACTTACATGTGACCCATTGGATCAGAGAATCAATCAAACCCAAGAGTCTTGAATCAGTTTTTGGCTCAAATTAAGAAAAACGAGATAAGGTGAACATGAATTTTGAAATTAAAATTAGCCTCCAACATTGCATTAATACAGGAAATAACACAAATAGAATTTCTCCTGATAAAAATGTACTCATAGATAGAAGAGAGTTATATTTGATGCTTGAAATCATGAAACTCCCAAGGCTTTATAAATATGATCATAAGTGAACATGAGAGTATATAATACCTTTGCTGCTACCTCTCCCAGATTTGCTGAAATCGCAAAGTGGCTTTGAATCACTCTAGAAGAAGGATCTTTTAGTCCTCTTGCTATAGCCTGTTTTAATGTCAAATCCAAAACATTACACAACTGTATGCGTTTGTTTTCAATATACCATAATCATTATTGTGAATTGATAGAGAGAAAAGGAAAATTGCATCTGATTTTGTATTTATAAGCTTTAGTTGATTATAGAGAAGTTTTAATAGTAATCTGTTTGGATAAACAACTTAATTAAGCACTTGTAGCATATGCGCTTATCATATAAGTGCTTATGTATAAACTATTTCTATAACAAAAAAATAAAATAAAGGCAAACTGTTTTTATATAAGCTATGTTGGAGAACTCAAGGCAATTAGCTAAAAACAGCTGATGGACATCCCATAAGTGGTTTCCATAAGCTCTCCCTAAAAGTACTTATGCTAGTAGATAAGCTCAAATTAGTCAATCCGAACAAACCCCAAGGTTTGCTAAGAAGGCTTGACAATCATAACATAATATAACAATCCTAACAGTAAGCTACATCTTTTATACTAACCAACTAACCAAGAACCTTCTAGAACCTATCCTGGCAAAGACTATGTCCAGTTTCACGTGTTTAAATAGAGTTAATTACCTTGGTAAGATTTCCAAGAGATGCCAAAGGAAGAAAGTATCCGGGATATAACTGGGTTGTGAGATCAAAAATGCTGCATGAGATACCATTGTGATAAGGGTTTCTTTAGAGCTATATTTCATTTGCACATTTCCATACAAAAACAAGAAGGCATGTTCAGACCTTCCAGCACTGCCAATGAAGTCTGCATACATTCTCCATTGTTTTGGATCATCGTCGAAAAGATTTCCAAATCGCCCACCTGGAAAAACTAATAACAGTGAGTTACAAAGTAAAACTTTAGCACACGATCATCTGCTTCCGTAAGTTTTCTTCATGAATTCCCAGACCAATAAATAAGCGCCCGACAGCTCCAATGCCGTCCTTTGAGACCCATCTAAAGATGAAAGCATAAAACATTCAACCAACCACATAAAAGTCAAAATAACAAATAGTGGCTGCATAGAAGCATTTAACATATTGCTATGTGTATGAAAATGCTATATTAGTAAACAGATGAGTAATTTTTAAAGTTGATAATTCACCTGATGGCAGCAGCAGAAGCAGCAGCTGTAGTTCCAGAGAAAGAACCAACACCAACAGCCTGCAAGTGAAGGGGAAGTTCAACACAGGACAGAAACACAATCATCATTCCATACATTTGTGATAGAAAAATTATTTTTAAACATAAGATGACATAGTGAATGGGCACATTGAATTGCACAGCACTTTGTTGCACGCTATGTAGCATTGCTCTTCTGATTTAAGGGCCTGTCAAGTGTCCGGTTGTTGTCGAATACCAACATGTGTGGTTACATTCAATTATTCCATTTTCTCAAATTATTATCAATGTTGACGTGTCAGTGTCCTATCCGGTGTCCGTGTATGTGCTTCATAGGTTGCATGATCGCATAGAAACACAAGTAAAACCTTCCATGAAAAAATTTATAGGAACATATACAACTACTAGAGGAGATGGTTTCCTAATGTAAATCAATATACTTTTGGAAAATTCAATCAAGATATTTTTTTATAACATTTGGCCGTAAGCCTCGTTGACATGCAAAATGAGACTTTGTGAACTAACTTGCTGCCAAGAGCACCAAGTGCACACAAACCATAAAAACTAATCAAATACTCACAATGCAAACATTCTTGGGAAAAAAATCAAGAAGCAAGAATGACATGCCTTTAGGAGACTTGAAGTGACTATGGTGTGACATATCCATCCAGTAACATTGGTAGGGAACTGTAGTAACATGTACTGCAAATAATCATCTGAGACCGATCCTGCATCATATAGAGAATGATAAGTAAACAGGTTACCCTCCAACTTCATCTAATCGATGATGTTACAAGTCTAGACATTTCACCATGAATGTGAAACATCGACTGCAGTTTTTAATATTTGTTTCTTTTAGTATTCAGCTTTTGAACTCTTGTGCAAGTGTTCCTTAGCTCAGTCTTAATTGTATCATTAGAAATTTATCTCATGTTGGATAACATTTCTGTGGCATCAAGTTTTAAAGCATTTCATACCAAAGAATGAGCAACGAACCTATTAAAGGGAAGATGTTGCAATGACAATATATATCCTATTTTCTAAAGCTTTGAAGTTTAATAAGAAAAAAACAACAGAAAGGTTGTTTAACATATTCTAGATAATTAATAAAAGAAATGTATGTTAATTACCGGGAAAGCCTGCAGGTAGAATAAAATCTGTAATCGTATCTGGAAGCCAGGATAGTCTTTTATCAGGAGAATGCAAAAGCCCAAACCTGTTTTGCATAGACCTATCCTCCTCAACTAGAATGGTTTTCAATTGCGAATCATCACCAATTATGTATCTGTTCATTAGAGAGAGAGAAAATGTCATGATTAAAGTTTGTTTTAGAGAAGGCAACCACTCTGAAATTTATGCAATAGTAAAAAGTTTAATAAGTTACAAGCATATTCCATGAAACAAGCAAGTATTTAAATTGCAATTGCAATCACTCCCGCATTTATTCGTGATCCATGATATTGCAGAAAATTATGGACAAATGTAGCTGCAAATGCATTGGCAGTAAACACAAAAGCCTTGGCGTTTTGGTCAAAATAGCAGTTGTGACAGCAAATACAATCTAAAACCTTGGCAACAGGCAAACACTGCCATGAGCATTTCTTATTCATAGCTGATGCCTATGATACACAGAAACGTATACAAATACTAGATAGGATTGAATGTAGCCACATGTGTCAAACACTAGATACGTCTTCTATAAGAAGTATCGATGCTACATAGGCTTGTGCTACATAGCAGCTATAGTGCTATAGTGCAGCAGAATTAGAACAAATCACTATTGTTCTACCACACCCTATTTAGTACCACCAAGTGTTGTCAAATAGAGGCTATAGCGATGTTATAGGCCTATAGCGTAACTAAATCAACATTTCGGTAATGTTTTATAATAGCTGATTCAGACATTATTTCTAACGAAGCAATTTGCATTTCATTAATGTTTCATAATAAAGAAATAATTAATGTGTATTAGAACTCCATAATCTCCAAACTTCACAAGACAACAACCACTAACATTGTTGGTGCTAAAACAGACTCTGTAGCACAGACACTTCTGATCGAAGGTGTGTTCCGTGTCCGATATGTGTCGGAGTGATTACATTAAAATAATTCATTTTTTCAATTTTTAACCACTGTCGACGTGTCCATGTCAACATCGTATCCGGTGTTAGTGCTTCATAGAACACAAAAGAGAAACCTCTTAAAAAGATAAGTACACAATGACAAGAAATGGTATATAGTTAAGTAAAAACCTCTTAGCAGTACCATTGCTATATCTCTCCACCAATATCACCCTTGATAATCCTTCACCTCTAAACAAAATAAGATAAACTTAATTAATACATAAAAAACAAACTAAAACACATTAAACTCAAAACCTTAATTTAATTAACTCAAATCAACCCTTAAAACATGCAAAGAGGTTAGTAACAAACCCTTCATTAACATCATCATTATCATTGGAGGAACATAGAATTTGAAAACCATGAGGCTTAACTTTCTTCAACTTCTTCAAATTCAGTGAAGAAGAACTGAATGCAGTTGAAGATAATGAAAATTGCAAAGTTTGAGACATTGAAATTTTTTTAGCATGCTTTGAATAGTTTCGTTGCTTCTTCTTCTTCTTCTAGTTCCAATATCCAAAGCTTGAAATGCAGAAAGAGCCACGATTCGGGTCGGAGCTTCTACTTGACCCGAATATTATTATCCAAATTAATCCGACCTATGTTCGTTTTTGGAAACAGTTTTTGGATAGAATTAAAAGAAACTACTTTCTACACCCCCATCCTTCACTATATAGCCCCCATAGTTTTTTTTCTCTCTCTCTCGGCGAGAATTATAGATAGAGTCATCATAGAGAAGTGTTCGATGGTCGAAATGCAGTAAGTAATTATTTAAATTTAGTTATTTTCATTTTTAAATTTAACATGAACTTTTTGGCTCAATTGCTTATTTCTCGCTCAAGAAATACATTTTATGGCTACAATATAAGTAAATTATAATCTCCTCCCCTCTTATTCAAAATATATTGAGTAAATTACACTCCCCTCCCCTCAAAGATACTTGAATTATACTCCTCTCCTTTTATGTTAAAATATACACTTCCCTCTCCTCTTATTCAAAATATATTAGAAAATATTTCACTCCCCTCCCCTAAGAGAAGCATGAATTACATTCTCCTCCCCTCTTAAGTTAAAATCTACACTTTAATCCCTCAAATTTTTTTTTATTTCTAATAATCTAGAAAAAATATAATAATCTAACATACTTTGGAAGAAA
>Ga0099826_10004017_pt1 | contig 10201 bp, 9 predicted proteins | sample Mtrugardesep15_FD_76830 | JGI IMG/M metagenome (GOLD analysis project Ga0099826, IMG submission 76830) | Root nodule microbial communities of legume samples collected from California, USA - M. trunc garden sep15 | ecosystem: Host-associated > Plants > Roots > Nodule | place: USA: California...
TCTAATGATCCCGCATGGGAAATAAAGATGCATGCTCATCGCCTGTGCTGCCTTAGTTTCAGCCGTAGGTGCAGAATAATCCTCAACTGAACTAACATTATCAGTGGATGGATCAACCGACATCCGTGCAAGCCACGGAAATTTATTATCTTGCAACACAAATGTACCCTGCAGCAGAACCAAATAACACAACCATTGAAATCAGAACACAAAAATACCAATATATATCTATACATTCAATTCAACCAATTCAATATTCATCTTAAAACTCACTCACCCTATGGTTAGTTTTCAAGTTGTCTATTTGCTTCTTAAACACCTCAGACCAAAAATCCTTACAAATGAACTTAATTGCCTCCAAATGATCACCAAACCGAGGCCGCTCCATCGTATATCTGAATTACACACATCACATTTAATTAATTCATTGCAATTTCATCATAATTTACACTTGAGTGATCCATCATAACCTATCTCGAATTACTACATACGTCGTGCTTCATGGATAATAACTAATGAACCATATTCTAACCAATTTGATTACAATTTCATGATACAAAAGCAATACAGAATCAACCTACCAAAAATAATTAATATGAAGAAATAGAATAATCCTTAACAGATCTAGATGAAGAAAGAGAGAATTAGGGTTTAGTACAACGAACCTTTCAGAGAGCTGTTGACCGACCTGATAACCAATGGCTTCGATCCTGCGAGCAGCGAGTTCAGGTTTGTTGGCATAGAATCGATTGCAATAACAAGCAACCATCTCCGTCATCAAGCTATCAACGCAGCTTTCTGAAACTTCCCTCACCATTTTCACTCTCTGAAACTACGTAGAAAATAGAAGAAGAAACTCTTTTTTGAACTCTGATTCTGAATCATCGTGTTTCCTTTTCCTCTTCCAGATCCATATAAGGAATTTCTATTAGCACCCCCTGTTTTTTACTAATGCACCGTCATTTCTTTTGTCAAAAAAGGCAAAGACCAAAAACGAAAAGGAAATTACTGAACTACCCTAACACTTATATGCACGTCTAGTGTGATTAATTTCAACTTGTGAGTTTAAACGCAAGGTTACGGATACAACAAACTAAGGTGGTAGTTCCCTGTTGCACTTAACATTTCTTGTAACCATATCAACAAGAGATATAGAGTAAGGATTCACAAATACATTCTCCATATCTCGGCATGGAGCGCATCACAATATCCAAGCTTATGAGAGTTTTCCCCTTCATCCATTGGTCATCTAAATCATGTAACAATCTTCCACTATGTGCAATGTTTAATTTGTCTTTATGTGCTCTATCATAATTAAGATTCATTCATCCCTCTTAACAAACTAGTGTCTTGCTAAAGGGACACTAGATGATGAATGCAACTATCAACGCCTTTTGTCCAAAATAGTTGTTCCTCCACGTCAACATGTTTCAACATGCGAACATGAAAATTGAGATCCAACTATCATCTTTGTCTCCATGCAATTGGTTGGTGATGTTCTTGAAGATTCAACCCTGCAGTTCAAAGAGAAAAAAACAGTAAAAAGATATGAATGAATTAGCCTAAGCCAAAGTTAGGTTGCACTCATGGAACCCCATGAAGCATGAATCATGGTTTCCTCCTCATTTCCACACCCATTACAAATGGGAGTAATTCTGACCCACCACCACTACGCAATCATCCATGTGAAAGTTTGATTTATGCAGGCATTTTCACATCCATATTTCCGTCCACTAACACCCGTATAGCCACTTTGAATCGAGAAATGACAAGTATTGGTTCCTCTCCCATTGATGGAATCATGGTCATGGTCCTCTATGATAGTGGGCACTGGGAGGTCTAGGATTTGATGAACGGCAATAAGTAATATGTTTTTAGCATGAAAATTCTTGTCACGTTTACCAGCCAGAATCAATATTAAATTTTTTATGATATTTTTTAATAGAAGATACCTAAACCTTAAACATTAAGAATAAGAAATATGGGATGGAAGGACTGCTTTGTGTTTGTATTTATATTTATATAATTTGACTAAACTTTTTTTTACATAAAGAGGAAATTCTATTTTCAAGCAATTAAGATGTTATAAACACTTTAGTTACAAATTTCAAATCACATAATATACTCTATTGAGAACAAAAAAAAACACTTAACATTATTTGGAGGAAAATTGGTAAGGAAAGAGAAAGGGAAAGAAATGATTTGTCCTAATTGTGGTATTAACTACTAAAAGTTCGGAGACCGTTACAAAGAAAAGTTACATGTCATGCATCTCATTGTTATGTTTATGAACGAATCCCCAATCCTTCCACAATAGATGGACACCACTCCAAGCTTTCTCTTACCCTTGTTATTTCATTTTCTTACAATATCTCTTTTTTTCAGACATTGTTTTGTTTCATCGCTTCTCAGGGAATTTTAATAGTTATAATGCAAATAATTATATTTTATCAAAGATATTCAGTAACCATTTTCTTTTATATCTTTCGTTTCAATTCAAGGAGATAAATATATTCATACCAATCTGAAGATCACAAAGCAAGGTAAGCAATATTAAAGTATCAATGTATATAAAATTAATCTATGATGAGATTCGATCACCTTTTAACGATTTTTTTATAGATGGATAGGCGGAGAATGTATGATAGGCAACAGAGCTCAACGGGAGCGCCAACATCACCGTCTTCGCCGGTGATGATGTCTCCACTAAACCGACATGCTCGTACATGTTCCACCGGTTCTGCCATGAACAACGTCGGTAGAACACAAAACAATGCCACAAAAGCCGCTGCTCAACGACTGGCACAAGTTATGTCGCATCAAACAATTGACGAAGAAGAAGACGAAGACGACATTCCTCTTGACTATTCTGCAATTAGTGGCACTAGAAGCATTGGACTTGGTGGTGGAAGAGCAGTGCGACCTCGCTCCCCTGTGGTATCCATTATTCCTTCATTACTTGTATTTATATTGATATTGATATATTGAATTTTCATCCAATTCGATGATGTTGTTGCATTCTATTAGACAGTTAAGAGTACTCAAGAACAAACTCCACCAACGAGACCGCGTTCACCTATGGTAAGCTTCATGCGATTTGAATTTATTACTAGATCACATTATTTTGAAAATTGTATGAAATTTTGAAACATCTGATTTTTGTGTTGTTTCTATTAGTCAGTTCGCCCTGCTCAGGAACAACCTTTATCTGCAAGATCACGATCACCAATGGTATAATTGGCTTCCGTAAATAGAACCGCTTAAATTTTAGATCATAGTTTTTTTGTTTGAAAATTTGAAACATGTGGTTTGTTGTTTTATTAGAAATTTCGCTCTACTCAAGAACAACCTCAATCTGCACGACCGCGTTCCCCCGCACCAGTGGTAATTGGCTTCTTCAATCGCAATTTAACTTAACTGAAAGTTTCAATAGATTTTTTACCTTTTTTCATACACGACATAGGGACCAAAACTGTAAAATTTTAAAATAGGGGTAAATTATACAAAATGATGAAAATAGAAAACCAAAACTTCAATATGAGACTATCGAGTTATTATCTTTTTTAATTACATCAAAAAAAAATAATATTATAGAAAAATTTGTTTAAGTGTATAATTAAAATAATAAAAAACCATTCAAAAATCATCTATTCCTTTATATATATAATAGATTCAAAGGTAGCCCCAAGACACATCAGTGGTTATTCACTCCTTTATATGGTTTTTTGGTTGGTTAGCTCTTTGCTACCAACTTTTTTTTGAAAAAAAAAATGAAAAAGAAAAAAAGACACATAAGTGGTAATGCACCCTGCACAAATTTGGCTTATTGAGATATAGTGTGGTTATCTTAATTGTGCAACAAAAAATTAGCCTAGATATAAAGCTTAATTGGAAATAAAAATATAGAATTTTGATCTTGTTTTTATTAGTCAGTTCGCTCAATTCAAGAACAACCCCAATCTTTAAGAACTATATCTAGTGTTCGATCGTCTTTCTCTGGAAATACTTCTGAGCAAACTCCACTACGAATCTCCACACATGCCAATCAGGGGGAGCACCAACCACCCTCTGCTCATTCAACGACGACAAATCGAACCTTTGATTTGTCTCCCTCTACACGCAGTTTAGCTATGTCTCGATCGACTCAATCCAGTAATGTGAACAATGATCAACCTCCTTCTGCTAGAGCAAACTCAGGGCGTCCTAGTGGACTTTCTAAAGTAGTTCCATTGGTTCCGGCTAGTGTACCTATCACACTTAGGCCAGCCACTTCTGGTAGCATTCCTCAGGCAGAGTCTATTTCAAATGGCAGAAAAGACAGAAGGTAATATCATAATTTGTATGTGCTCTTATTTCTTTGCATTTTGGGTTTACATTCTTCTTTTTGGTTATTTTCTATATCTTTCTTATTTATTTATTTTGAAAAGGCCAATCAATATATTAGATGAACGAATAGTTCATGCAAACCTCGTTCATATCAAACATTTTTCTTTTTAATAACATGTATGCATGCCATGAAACTATGAGATGACATTGAGGTCCAAAGTTTACCTCCAAACACGTGTGATGTTATGCATTTTTTGTGACCATGTAGATTGTCACTTGATCTTGGGAGTATGAAAGTAAGAGAACGTGTCAATCCGCAACAACGTTCTACCACTGAACTTGAGGATGAGGTATGGTCGATGTCACTAATAAAACAATATTAATGGTTATTACACTCATATATTCGTAATTGTGTTATCTCGATGTTACCAATAAAAGCAAACAATCTTGTATTTGTACTTACTTTTTCCTTCCACCACCCTTTGATGTTAGTGTACTTGCATTTTTAAAATTTTCAACTCCCTTGTCCATACATAATTGTTATATCCTCATAGGAATCTACTAATTAGATGTAAATTCTAATGCAGCTTGATATGCTACAAGAAGAAAACGATAATTTACATGAAAAGGTGATAAGATACAACTAGCTTAACACTCTCATTGAAACATTGGTTATTATAACATCATTTTTTTTCTTCATACTTAGAGGCGGTTATGTTTTGCATACACATTTTTTGGGTATGCCAATTCTGACACGTGTATCCTCAGCTTCGACATGCGGATGAGAGATGCGAGGAAGCTGAATTGAGAGTTAGGCAACTAGAGCAACAGGTAATACATTTTTGGAAACTTTTACTATGTGCATGTTTCTTTGACAACCATTCTTTCACTATTTGTCTTGTGGACAAGTAAAGCATGCCATAAATAGATTAATGACTAAGAACTTAAGTATACAATAGTGTCATTATACACAAAGAGGATTAATTCAACAACATAAATGTGATATTCATGTCAACCAAATACATCTAATAAAAAGGCAGTCAAAAAAATCATTAAAGAAATTATATTCCCTTTTGCATAAATTTGACATGTATTTTGCAAAAACAATACATCTATAAAAAAAATGACTTGAAATCATATAAGCATAGAAAGTATACAAACTCAGTGTAGAAACATTTATCTTAATTATCATCTTTACAACTATATGCATAGGAAGTTTGCCAACATATAATTTTGAATTTAACTAAATATTAGTATTTATATATATTTGAATACATCAAAACAATTTACAATGACATTTAAGATTGTATTACTACACCATAAATTTGAAATCTTATACATCGTCAAACATATTAAGTAAGATAAAAATATATCTTAAATTAAATATCTTGGTATAGAAATAGTGCTTCAATATTTTGAGTTTGTCAAAACTTTATATTTAGTACCAAATGTCCCAATTTTTTCTACGTCTTCCTTACAGATTGCTAATCTTGGTGAAGGGGTAACTTTGGACGCTCGTATATCAAACAGGTAAGTTTAACACTGAGACAAATGGGTATGACACAAAATCCATCAGGAAGATGACGCACTACAAAATTTGTGGTTTGATAGGATAAAATTATTTTCCATACAATTTTGATATGGTTTAAATGTGAACATTGTTGTCCACCTATAATTTTATAAATCCTTACAAATTCTGTGTATATTACTAATTTTCTCCATTGATAAAATGTCATGTACATTGATTATTGAATTTATTTCATTGCATATTATTTAGATTTTGAAGGAAATCCATCCACCATTTAATCGATGTTTTTTTTTTAAGAAAATAATCATTTGCAGAAGAAGTACTAGTTGAAATTGACAATAAAGACCATATTTAAGTTTAACATGTGTGTAAATTTTTGTTTTAATGCAACGCCATATAGTGTGAGGTGAGGTGAACATACGAAAAACCACAAGTGATCATGTAAGCCCGATTTTCCTAAATATTTTCTGACATGTGTTGTTCATTTTCTTTTCTTTTCAGGAAAGAGCTGCGACAAAGAGAGGTTTGTTGAGTTTTTTATTTACCAACAGTTACATTTTTACTATCCATTCATCAATATACCACTATACTTAAAGGACCGTATTAGGTTTATATTCATAGTAGTTGTGTGCCTATTACTTGTGTATCATTCTACCAAAGATACCATTATAGTCATTATAGTGATCATTTATCTATAAAACCATGTTGGTTTGATCTTCTACTTTTACATAATTTGGTACTTTTTTAATTAGGATTAAATTAGTTTTGGATCCTACAAATACAGTGAATCTCGTTTTTAGTCTTTGTACCCACTTTGTAGTACATACAAATACAAAAATACATTTTTAAGTTCCAAAAGAGTGACTAAAAGAATATCGTTTGTATTTTGTAGTGTCTCTTTACTTCTTCTCTAACGCCAATTTCATCCTTTGGATAAATTTATACAATGCTCTAACAATTTGTTTTTATCTCAAGTAATATTAATTTTTTATATAAACTTAAAAATCCACGTCAAGTTGAAAATTACCCTGCAAACCTAAGTACTTTTAACCAAAATGATCAAGAAATGATACTCACACACTCATATAAGAGACACTTTTGCTACAAAACTACATTTGCTTGTTTATTTTTAAAATACATGTTTCACCTCTTCATAGAATTTTTTTATATAGTAGTAGAATGAGACTTCCGACAATGATTAAGTGGACATTAATTAATTATTTTAATTTTAATTTTTGAACTATAATTCCAACCATTAAGAGGCTAACTAATACCATTCTATTTTTTACAGGCTGCTATTGGAATTCCTTCAAAGAATCATGGAGGTTTTCAAGGCGGTACATCACTTCAGACGGATGCTGAGGTATTTAAAATTTTACCTTGTACATCATATGGTTTTATTTCATATTCTGATGTCTATAAGAAATACGCTCTTCAATTAAATTTAAATATCTCATATATAGGAGGCAATATCTACATTGGAGAAGTTGCGACTTATAACTCAACGAATGATACTCACATCAGAAGAAATGGTTAGGATTTTATGTTGTTAACAATGCATTCAAATTAAAAAAAAATAAAAAATTTGTTTGTGATTTCCCTTTCTATCTCTTAGGAAGAGGTTGTTTTGAAGAGGTGTTGGCTAGCTCGATATTGGAATTTATGTGTTCGATATGGTAAGATCATTTGATTAGTTTTTCAAATATAACAATGTGTATTTTATGATTCGTTTTGTTTAAATTTTGAAGAATTTAAATTATATGCATATAATTTATGGATATTTATTTATTTATTTGATAAATCTCAAGTTCAACTTATTTTATTTGCATTTACTAAGAAAGATTCTTGACTCTCATACTCTATAACAAACTCTTATCAACATGCTTTATTAAGAAAACTTGAAGTTTTCATTTTATAGATGTGTGATTAACAATGATTGATTAATTTCATTTTCTATTTATAAAGTTGTTTTAAAGTCGCTCTTTAATAGTAAATGAAAAAGGAAAAATATTTCACATTCCATTTGATGACAATGAAATGTATTATAGGTATTCATCTTGAGATTGCTGAAGCAAAATCTACATATTGGTCTACTTTTGCACCTAATAATCCAGTTGATGTCGTATTGGCTGCAGGAGAGAAGGCAAAAGTTGAAACAAGTAATGTTTGCATATAACTTATTTACGTTGATATTTAAAATAATTTCGATTGCTTAACTTTTTCTCAATTTTTGATTACACTGCAGATCTCGATTCAGAGGATATAGAATATCAACGTGACTTGAATGAACTTTCTGGTGAGGGAAATATCGAGAACATGCTTTTTGTTGAGCAAGGTTTACGGGAATTGACTTCTTTAAAGGTGTCCACTAAATCTTTATTTTAAAAATGTGCATACATGCTTTTTGGATCCTTGACATACACCTCTATAATTCTAACTTGTATAGTAATTTTTTTTATAGGTAGAGGAAGCATTGGCAATTGCATTGGCTCAACATAGGCGACCAAATTTATTGAAAGCTGGGTTTTCAGGTGCAAAGTTCTGTAATATACATGTGCTAATTTTATATTTTCCAATGTAGTTCTCATCTCATATATGGATACACATGTATGTACATATTTTTAAAATTGATACTTAGCAAGTTGCATTTATTGATTGCCTTTTGTCTTTATTTTTTTGTTATAGATGATTTGAAGCTTCCGGTTGAAGGGCAGTGTGATGCGTTTCGTAAGTTTTCCATATTTTCGTTTACATTTTCCATTATCATCATGTGGTAAAGTGTATACAATATTGGGGGAGTCGTAATGCTATCAAGTGTTATGTTTGTGACTTTGTTCATGTTTAGACTTATGTGGGATCTAAGTTAGCATTAAATTTTTGACAAAAAAAAAAAGTTGCATTAAATAAGACAATGATTGACATGTCATAACTCATTCGAAAGTAATTTTTTACTTCCAGAATTGAGCCAGGAGGAGGCTCAAGATGTAATTTTTAAGCAGGTACATGCAAACACATATTAATATTTGTTTTGCTCTTTTATTTTCTTAGATAATTTTCTCCTCAATCACGTTCTACTTTTATCCTTACTATATTTCTTACAAATGTAAAAATGAATATGTCACTTAAGTAAGCTACCATTTATAATTTTATTAAATGTGCCATTAGTTTTTTGTTATTCTAGTTTTTAGGCTGTTTGTTAGGAAAGGTTCAAATTGAATTACATTTGATTATTGTTTGGTTCTTTCTTATCCTTCATGTTTGCGTAGGCATGGCTTACTTATATATGGAGAAGAGCAAAAAGACATGAAATAGAACCAGAGATAGCGGATGAGCGATTGCAGTATTGGATCAATCATAACTCTAAGACACCAACCTCACAAGATGCAGTTGATGGTACGTGTTGTCAATCTCATTCATCCCATATATTTTAATTTGCGTTCAAATCTTAATCGTCAGGGCGGAGCCACCACCGGCGACGCCGGGCACTCGTCCGGGCTCAATCAATACTTTCTTTATATTTGACCCAACTCAATAACCCACTTAAAAAAAGACTTAATTGCACTTTTCATCCCTATATTTTGTTAATTGTGCGATTTTGCACCCTATCTTTTTGTCCTCTTTTTGATTTTGCACCCCATCTTTGTGTTTAATTGCACTTTTGTCCCCTATCTTTTTGTCAATTGTGTGATTTTGCACCCCTTATTCTTTTTTTTAAGCGGTTTTGCACCCAATCTTTTGCCCCCTTTTTCCTCTTTTAATGATGATTTTGAACAACGCACAATTGGCAAAAGATGGAGTGCAAAATCGCTCAAAAAAAAAGGGGTGCAAAATCGCACAATTAACAAAAGATAAGGGCAAATGTGCAATTAAGCCTAAAAAAAATAAAAAATTGGACAAACTCAATATTTTCACACGCGCGCAAGAATTTCTGACTATATAATATTTGTCCAAACTCTATAAAATTCCTGACTCCGCCACTGTTAATCATTATTACAATATAGGTTCATCATATTGTCTTTTTGATGAAATTTAAGACAATGTTTACCTATTTTAGTTTTGTCTTATTTAGCCACTTTTTTAGTATTTTTTTACTCAAGTTGCTTCTTTAGTTAAGCAAGGATGAAATCTGTATATTAGATTTCAGTATTCAAACATAACTTGTATTTTGTAATTTTTACATTGCAAAATAAAAAAGGGTTAATGATGTGTTTCGTCCTTGCAAACAGGGGTCGTTTAAAAATTCGTCCATGTATTCGTTAATCCTTGCTTTTTAGCCTTGCAAAGTTTAATCAGTTAAAATTTCGTCCCTCTCCCCACTTAATCACTGCCATGTCACTAAACCACACA
>Ga0099826_10004018_pt1 | contig 10198 bp, 7 predicted proteins | sample Mtrugardesep15_FD_76830 | JGI IMG/M metagenome (GOLD analysis project Ga0099826, IMG submission 76830) | Root nodule microbial communities of legume samples collected from California, USA - M. trunc garden sep15 | ecosystem: Host-associated > Plants > Roots > Nodule | place: USA: California...
CAATAAAGCATGGTTATTTAAAAGTTAGTTTTATACTATAAAATATGATATTAATAGCAAAATATTTAAATTTAATTATCATTGATATTTAAATTATAAAGAAATGAATTTATTTTTCTTAAACGGTGGTTCAAAATTACTATATATCATAAAAATATTTATTTAAGTTATAATAGATTAAAGTGTAACGCATATTTAATTATTAAGGGAGAGAATTGTAATTCAAGGAGGGAAGTATACATTTTTCTTTTCAAGGGAGGGGGATGTATATTTAAACATAAAAGGGGATGAGAGTGTAATATACTCAATTATTAATGTCGTTATTTTTATACAATTATTGCAAATGTTACGTGTTTCGAAATATATGGATCTTTTTAGGAATATATATAAAGGAAAGGGAATATGATAAGGGACGAAAAAATGGAAATAAATACAAATAAAAACCCGTTCAGAAACAAAAATATTAATTCATAATATCAAAGTTAATTAATTCGATATCTTGAATGGTATACTTAAAAGAACACGAAGTTTCTCAAAAAAGAAATTAAGAAAACTATAAGGACTCGTAAAATTAAGGTCCTCTTAATTCCTAAAAACCAAAAAGCTTAAAAAGGAAAAACCAACAAGGGCTCCTAAAAATAAGTCCCTCCTAATTATTAATTGAAAAAAACAATATAAAACATGATCATGCTTGATCCCCTAACTAAACAAAGATCATGCAGCTAAATTAAGAAAAGCACGCTAATTAAGCAGCATGAGACGCCGAAATTCCTGGTGTTAACCCTAGTTTCTTGTAGTCCAAGCTTTCGTCCTCATACACATCCCACCACTTCTTCACCAACATCTTTATATCCTCTCTTTGCATATTTTGTTCCTCCCCATTGTACCTCCATGGCTTAGACCCCTATATTACCGCACCAGCGTACGTTAATTGTTTCACAAAATTAAAGGAAATTAAAGTAAAAAGTTCTATATAGAATACGGAAAACTTACAGCAGCACAGTAATGAACAACTTTGACCTTTTCAAGTTCAACATTCTCAGGGTGACGCCAGAGCATGGCCAACACAAGATTGTAAATATTAGGAATTGGTTTATATTTGTCATTGAAGTACATGTTCAAAAAATCCTACAAAACAAATATAAAACCATATTAATCATAACTTGATAATCAAATTAATTTAGCGACGATTTATAGCTATATTAGGTACCTGTTCAGCAAAGGAAGTTGGCTCAGTGACTTGCAGTTTTTGAAGGAGATCATGGTATGTAGCCATGTTAGGTTCATAAACAAACATGCCAGCATTGAAATACAAAGGTGGTTTGGGTCCAAAGTTAGTGGGCCATTGAACCTTGTCAGGACATTGCTGACAGTAACCAATTTCATACTGCTTAGTGTGACGCCATGAGTCCTCACAATAACAGTCCATCACAGCATAGAAATAGTTATTTGGCAAGTCAAACAAGTGGTCAATGTTTTCAAAAACTTGTATGTCACCATCAAGGTATATCATCTTCTCATATTCCTCAAACTGCAACATTAATTTTACAATTAAAACATAATCACAAATCAAGTTTAATTACAAGTGGTAATTGATGCAAAACGTAAAAATATATGGGATAATTTTACGTTTTACAATTATATGCATGGGGTTTATTTTTAGAAAGTATATATTTGAAAATGAAAATAGTTTCCCTATCACCACAATTAAAATCATAAATCAACACGTGGTAATTAATGTAAGGATCTATGTATAGAAAGTATATATTTTAAAAGAAAAAAAGTTTCCCAAAAAATTTTTACTCACTTTCTCTTTCTTTTTTTGGTTAAAAAAAAAAATTAACAAGATCACATGCAAAGTTACCTAGAAAACTTAAGAATATAGATTAAAAAGAGGGAGAATGATTGCTTACAGCCCAAATACGCAGTTTGGAGTAGTTGATGACATAATAAGCCATAGCAAACTGGGTTTGATTCTTAGGAGGGTAAACAGGTTCAATCTCTCTAACAATGCAACCTTGAGAGGTGAGAATATTCCTATGTTCCTCAGGAACATCAGGCAACACTGCAACCACTAGAGGGTACAAGGTTTTGACCTTACGAAGACCTTTGGCTAAACCAACAACACCTTTGACATAGTCACCATTTCCGGCAAGGAAGGTCACAAAGGCGCGTTTGCCGGCCTTAGGTTGATCGTCGGTGGTTGCAGCAGTTATGATATGAGGAGGAGACATGGTTTCTTGTTAGGGTTTTTTGGACAAAGGGACAGACAGAAATTTTGTGTAATATTTGCTGCTTGCTATGTTGGTAGGAGAAATGGTATATGCTTGTTTATATAGAGCATCAGAGGGTATGGTCGATATTTCACCTCTCAGAATTAATCCAACGGTTCGATTGGTGATCTTGGAATTATACGTCATGGATAGTTGCTATGTTTGTGAATTTTATTTTTTTACGCAATGATTAATTTTAATTAGGAATCAGACACTAAGGAATAAAGTGATATTTCTTCAAAAAAAAAGGAATAAAGTGATATTGTAAAACTTCGCATATTGTATTTATTTATAGAAATCTCTGATTTCATTCAGTCACACGTTATAATTTTTTTTTTCTGGAGCAAAGTCACGCATTATAATTGGTCGCTTCGGTATTTGATTTGATTATCCGCAAAACCTTCAGATAAATAGAAAACAATTTTTATTATTTGACAAAATAAATAGAAAACAATTAGCAACCGTATTTTGCTCAAAAAAAAAAAATTAGCAACCGCATTAAAATTCGTTTATGTCTTTGATATTTATTTATTTATTTCATAAAAAAAAGTAACAAGTTAATTATAAGCGTCATACTAACCGGTGTCAATTAGTTAAGAAAATAAAAAACAAAAACTTTTAATTGAAAACAACAAGTTTTTTACTTTCAAAAGGTTTGTTTTGACAAATAATTTCAAAAGGTTGAATCTTGAATATATCATTTTTTACCATTTTTCAATATAATACTTTTATATTTTTTTTTTTAAGGATATACTTTTAGATTTTTTATCTTGACTAATGTCCCATAGACACTCTTTGACATTTCATAATTACAAAATCAAACATTCAATTTGTCGTTAATAAAATTAATTAAATTAATATTTGTGAGTTAAATATGAGCCACTAAATTAAGCATTCAATCTATCATTAATATATCGCAGTCAACCACTTGTCAATGCACAACACTGATCGTTAATATCTTTAATTATGTAAAAATTATAAAAATTTAATATTTTAAAAATATTTGCCGAGACAAATCAAACAACATCTTACCTACTAACATATGTGTTTATATATTAGTTAAAAAGTAGGATCAAAATAAGTTATATGAATAATGTAGATTGCAAAAATACGGCATGTATTTTGAAACGGAGAGAATTTATAAAGAAAAATAAAATTGAAACCGAGAGTATTTGTGAGCTAAATATGAGTAAGAAAAAATAAATAAAACATTCAAATAGCCAATTAATTACGATATCAAGAAATTAATCAATCATTAATAGAATTGATATTTGTGAGTCAGAAATATGAGCCATGTAATCAACCATTCAATCATACCAATTCTTTTCCCTAAAAAAATCATACCAAATATTTTTTATTTTTTTTAAAGAATCATACCAATTCTTCTAGATGGTTCCTTAAAAAAAACCAATTCTTCTAGATGGTATAATTTGTTTAGACATGTTTTCAATCAAATCACTGATGCCAATTTTATACATTAATTCTTAAAATACATATTCGATCTGATTTGATTAAATGTGTGTAAATTTTTTTACTCAATACAAATTAATCTCAAATTTAAATTAACTTTATCATATTTAATGTTAGATAAGAATTCTAAATGTGTCATCATGTGAACTTCAGCCTGATTCAAGAGTATGGCCGCTAAAACCACCAACAAAAACTTATTTTTTATTAGAGTTTACAAGAAAAAAATCTTCGTATTCTAAACAAAAAAGCCCCATAAATTATTGGATGACCTTAGTTTATTCAGTTGTTGCTATTCGTTTCTTTTGGGATTTTTGCTCGTCTTTACTTATGAGAAATCAAAGTTTTGTGGCTTTCCGTAGAACTTATGTTTACATGAAGAGAAATTAAGTTGTTTAAAGGTTTGGCTTGTCGTGTGATAGTTTTTAAATTATTTTTTTATTGAAAATTGTTTATAACATATTAATGAAAATGTGTTCAATAGATGATATATCAACGGCTAATTGAACACTATTTTACCACGTATGTAAACACCAGTTAAATATGTAGGTATGTGTTCAATACAACATGATATATCAACGATTAATTAAACACTACCATGTAGGTAAACACTAGTTAAATATGTAAGCGTCTTTGCAAGAGCATAAAACAACCTCATATGTTTGCCTCCTAATAAATCAGCGCTAAATTTTACATAAAAATAAGAAAAAACAGCTTTGCACTTGCAATTAGTGTCACCAAATTCTGTCAAACTATCCACTACCAATTTTAAGCATGCACTCTTCAACAAATACCTTGGTATAAAAGTCATGTTGTAGTTAATAAGAGAGCTTGAAGTCTCTCTTGAATAACAATGAAAACTGGGTTTCTTGGTGGCACCACCCCTCTACAACTACAGAACCAGTACCAATCATAATATTTACCAAAATACAAATGATCCCGCAACTGTAAACACTTCATCATGTTCCCTACCGATGTCACATCATGCAAAATTGCCACACTATGCTCATTAAGATGCTTATGTTGATTTGGCATTAGAGTGAAAGTGAGGAAGTAATAATAAATAAATAATCCAGAATTATGTTGGGGGTGGGGATGGGAGGTGGGGTGGATATTCAACAATTTATAAGCAACCATCATTCATTAATAAAAAATAATTCTAAAGCTACAAAGTCAATGGTAAAAGCTAGAAGATTCAGAAGACAAGACACTTCTGTTAATAGAAAATAGAAACAGATACATTCACGTTGCAGGCATGCAAAGTTATGCGCAGGTTAGGTTATGTAGGAGAGCCAGCAAAAACAGCTTATACAGGAGAAGTAGCAATGCTCCTAATCCTACTTGAACGCCTAACCGGAGTAACTATCTCCTCATCGCCGCGTCCCTATAAAAACAATATGATGAAACACATTAGAAACAATTCAACATGTTAACAGTTAACAAAGATAAAATGATGATTCAATTAACAATCAACAATACTCACCTTTGGAATTTTCTCATACACTGTTAGGCTTCCATAGGATGGTGAACCCATGGAGTAGTCAGAAGAGGCCAAAGACTCTCTCCTGTGGTAATTCCGGCGCTTTTTCTCTACGCTTATAGCTTCGTTCAAATGATTCGCTCTGTTAGATGAGCTCTTCTCAAAGCTGCTCATTTCTGAAGGGCACGATTCTCCAACCACGTCCATTTCTACAGGCACATTCCTCATAGATGGCTTATCTGGGGAAATCTTCTTGTCCTCAGATCCAATCTTAGGTTTCTCCACAGAGCTAGTAACCTTTTTGCTTCTGCTTTTAACTTTCCTTGACCAGTTAAAAGTTGCACCTGCAATAAAAACCGTACCTGCACAAAGCAGCAAGTATAGCACCATGTTTTGAGGAATGTGAGTTGCTTCTAATAGCTGCTCATTCCCTCTAACAGCAGCATCTGTGTCAGCTGATATTCCCACTGCTTGGTCATCCGTGTGTATCTCAGCAACTTCTGAAACTGGTGAATGCTTGAGATCTGCATCACTTTCTTTGCCAATTAATTTAGCATCATTTTCTTGTTCCAGCTTTGTATCTGCATTGCCTTCACCACACACTTCATTTTGAATTTCCGAATTTGAACTTGGCATATTTTCATTATCATCATCCCTTGGTGTTTGGATCCCTTCTGAGTTTACTGATTCAACCAGTGGCAAAGCCTGCTCTGGTTCAACCAAAGTAGTAGATTGGCCCGTAAGTGCTTCCTCAGACTCTAAAGCATCTTCAACTTCAAAGCTAGCATCAACTTCTTCCAACTTTGCATCTAAATGTTCATGTTCAGCCTGCTCTTCTGATTCTATATAAGTAGCAGGTTGACCCTTGTGCACTTCCTCAGATTCTTGAGCATCCAATGCATTTTCAAATCCAGTGTTCATTCCCATACCATGCTGAAGTTGTTCTTCATATACTTCATAAAGCATTGCTGAAATATCGCCAAAATACTCGTCCATAGAAATCTCTGAGGCAACGTGCGTTTCTTGAACAGGAGGGCGAGTGTCACCTATTTTATTTTCACTGCGACCAAAGATAGGACTCTGACTAGCTGCACTATAGTCTTGCAACACAGTCAAATTAAAGTACTGCACCTGGGACAAATTACGCACTCCTCTAACATTTGAAATCAACTCAGAGATTGAAGACAGCAACTTAGTATACCAAATATGCGAATTCCGAGTGAAACCCACAAAATTCGCTTTTGCAAACTGGGAGAATTGATCAAAGTTAGCCCGTGCAAACTCCGAAAATTCAGAAGACTCATAAGCCTCATAAAAGTCTTCCAACACAGCATGATACCCTGGAGAATTTGTGATTGAAATCGATACAAAAGCAATTGACAGAAGCAAAATTAGAACAGCAGCCTTTGATCTCAAAGAGAAGCGTGGTTTTCGCAATTCCTTTGCTTCAACTGTTTTCTCTGGCAAGAGAGTCCTAACAGGACTTTGTTCAGAAATTTGATCATCTTCCTGCTTGACAGTTTCATCAGAAGAAACATCCTCTGATGATTCCTTCTGTGATTCATCAGACTGAGTATCCTCGGTAACATCTGTATCTGAAAAGTTTCCTGACATAATGAAACTGTCGTCTAATTCCATTCGCGGTTTTGGTTTGTAATGAAGGAATTGTGGCCTAGGGGATAGGTAGTTTGTTTTAGGGTCATAAGGTGGCACAGAAGGATCATTATCAACAAGAGGGTCTACGGCATTAGCAGTGTATGAAACTGGAGGAGTAGCCGCGGCTGGACTAAGCTTAAAAGTAGGGTCAAGGTTAACAAAATCTGAATCATTGTTTCTAATCAAAGGAACATTTTGAAATGAGGAATCAGTGTGCACATTTTCAAATGAAAAATCTGAATCATTGTTTGGAATCAAAGGAACATTCATACTCATAGGCATAGCATCAAACGACATATCGTCTATAGGAACAACATTGAACTCAGACAAAGTTTCATCACTCAAATCTTCAGACTCAAAACTCGGAAAGAGGATTCTATTATTCCCATCTAATGAACCAGTATCAACCCTTTTCTGTTCTAAAGGATCAGAAAAAGTTACCTTCCGAACATGAATTTTGTTGTCAGAAGTAGGAGTAGGCTCGTTCCTCTCCGCAAGTATTTTCTTTCTCGGTGACTCAGCCATCTTGAACGAAGCAGAGATCGTCGGTGACATGAAATTCTTCGTTGATTTCGATGTTGCAGCTGGCGATCTAACCTTGGCCGGTTTCATAAACTGATCTTTTGCGTTTTCTTTGTCATCAACAAAGCTTTTTCTTGAAAAATCTGCATAATAATAACAATAATACCAAAATTAACAGATTAAACTTCAAATTGAAGTGATATACATGACATTAATCGCAAATTGAAGGAAAAAGATACCTGAAGGACTATTGGCGGGGGTGTGAGAGTGAGAGAAACTGGATCTAGGGTTAGCAGCGATGAGGGAAGGTTTAGAGAATGGATTTCCAGAGAAACTTCTTCTCATAGGGTTAATGGTTTCTGAATTTCTTGGATTAGGGTTTGTTGAATTTGAAACAGGAGGGGATTTGTCGTTGTTGAAAGGCATTGAATCCAAATTGAAAGAAAGATTAGGAAAATGAATGAATTAGGAAATGGAAGTGGAAGTGAAAGTGAGAAGACAGAGTTAAAAGAATGTAATGTAACCCTAAGAATTGAATTGAGAGATTCTTAAAGATTGAGAAATGAAAGAGATGGTGTTTCGTGTAACGGCTATATTTTCAGGCAGGTTTAAAATATATTATATGGTAAGACAAATAGAGCCGTTAATCTGATTGGAGAGAACTAGCCGTTGGTCAATAGGGTGCTTGCGCTATTTGAAATGTGACTTTTTCCTTTTCTTATTTTTGACTCCTCACTTTTTGAGTTAGAATCACAAAATAATACAAAAGAATTGAATATCAATTTTTTTAAGGAGAAAATTGAATATTGACAATAATATGGTTTGAGAGGAGGGCAATTTTTTTTCACTCACTAAAAATAAAACATGATGCTTATTTTTGTAGGACCTCAAAAGAAAGAAACGAGTGCAAAGTAGAATGTAAGTCATGCCACGTACAAGTGCATGCTGTCAACGTCTCATATCGTATGTGAGGCGTTGGTTCAAGGTTACTAGGCCAACATGGTTGTTGGAGTTTTATCATGCAAGTTGTTTGCTTTTTTTTTAGGGAATCATGCAAGTTATAAGCTTTTGTTTAATGGTTTATTAAAAACAAAAACAAAAATAGTGATTGATAAAATAAATAAGAGACCCAAAATAAATGTAAAAACAAAAGTGATTAGGAAAAAGGAATTGAGTTAAAAATTTGATTTAGATATTTTTTTTATAATTTTATATCTAATCTAATGATCGACTATTTTGAAGGTTTAATTCTACCATCGATTTAAAAAGTCTCTTTAAATTCAGAACAAACACAATATTAATTAGTCCATCAAAACTTATACATGTACTTTTCTAAAAAAAAACTTATGCATGCACTCGTTAATTGATATGAAAACACCTTAGTATTTGTACATGTGTAAAATTAGTTTATATTGATAATATATATTTAGGTAATTGATATTGAAAAACCTCATTATATTATATATATTACATTAATTATCTAAATTTAAAATCGATAATCAATGTCCTCCATTGTTTAATAGATCCAAAAAAACGTTGATTTGATTCTTCCTTGAAAAATATTGATAATTAATGCATTGTATTTACAACACTGTAAAAAATAATATATATTGAATTTGGGCCTGAAAAATATTTTTTTTGAGTTTTTATTAAAAAAATATCCATTGTTGGATATGGAGATATAACATGATGTTCAAATCCGTCAAGAACAAAGATGATAATCAATTTCTTATCTTCGTTGGACACGAGTAAGAATCACTCCATTTATAAAAATAAATGGAGATTGTCATTTAGAAAGAGCACACAACAAAAAAAGGTTGCGTATCCTACCAATAAATGGAGATTGTCCTATTATCATTAATTATTAGACTTAATTACACTTTTGGCCCCCTAAAAAAACAACTCTTTTCAGGCCCCCTAAGTTTACTTTCTGTTGCAATTTTGGCCCCCCACACCAATTTTGACCCAGTCAACGGACACGTGTGTAATTTTTTTATTTATATTTTTTAAATTATTTTTTTATTTAAAAAAATTAAAAAAATATTTTTGTAATTAAAAAAAATGTTTTTTTAATTAAAAAATTAAAATTTAATTTTTTTTATTACAAATGAAAAAAAATTAAGTACAATTTTTTTTTGTTTTTTATTACAAAAATTAAAAATATTTTTTTTTAAATTACAAAATAAAAAAAATTATTAAAAAATACAAAATATTAAAGTGGGCGCCACGTCAGCGTTGACTGAGTCAAAATTGAGTTAGGGGACCAAAATTGCAACAAAAAGTAAACTTAGGGGGCTTGAAAATAGTTGTTTTTTTTAGGGGGTCAAAATCACAATTTTGAGAAACTTAGAGGGTCAAAAGTGTAACTAAGCCTAATTATTATTATTATCAAGTTTCATTATCTCTTTATCTCTTCCAATGGAATAATGAAAAAGATCCAAAATAGAGAGGATCTTAACTCGTTGGACATGAGTAGGGTAACGAACAAGTATTTGAAAGTAGGATATGGGGACGAATAAGGTAAAACTTGTTTCCACACCGCCTCGTTGACATGCTTATTTCTTACCGAAATTGTGTGAATAGAATCAATGGATGATAGAATTGTCTATTGAAACACATATTTTGTGAAAATTTAGTAGCTGACAGGTTTTTCATATTTGTCACTGTTCCATTTGTATCAACACTAAATGTGATATCATATTCAATTATGTCCCACAATTCATCATCAACACCATTGATGTAACAATACATCTTGCTTTTCCACCATCAAAACTGAGTAGCATCTCCATTGAAATATGGA
>Ga0099826_10004019_pt1 | contig 10198 bp, 5 predicted proteins | sample Mtrugardesep15_FD_76830 | JGI IMG/M metagenome (GOLD analysis project Ga0099826, IMG submission 76830) | Root nodule microbial communities of legume samples collected from California, USA - M. trunc garden sep15 | ecosystem: Host-associated > Plants > Roots > Nodule | place: USA: California...
AAAAAATTTCTTAAAAAAATGCAAAAATATTTTAAAAAAAAAAAATTCAATAATTTGATTCACCTCTCGATTGTTCATATTCATAATTAAAGCTTGAAGGGGGCCATCAGAGGCCATGGTCTCCCACCCCCAAAACAAATGAAAAACAAAACAAAATACTAGTATGCTATTTTTTTTTGTCTCTGTGCATTTTTTGTGTACTTTATATGATATTGAATAATAAATATTTTTTTAACTCAATATATTTGGATCTTAAACACTTAAGCTTCATCTATTAAAAGACTTTTAACCAAGTAAAATATAAAACAAATATGAAGATGAATTTATCAAATGTTTTATTTACTAAATTATACTTTTAAATTTGGCTTGTCCTTAACTCAATATTTTGTTTCATCCATATTGTTATTTAATCTCATGAACCAAGATAATATGGTTCTCCTCTATTGATGGTGATTTGACAATGATTTAGGCTATAGAGGATTTGAAATTCTTTTAGATTGTTTTTGGATGAGGTAATTATTGGAAATTTTAAAGAATTTAAAATTTTAGGCAATTTAAATGATTCAATTAAATTGTTTTAATTTTTCAATACTTTTGTTTGGATTGAGTAATAAAAATTTTCATTGTCATCATTTTTGGACATCTTTTATAAATTTTAATTTTTTTGGGCCAAATTTGAAAATTGAAATTAGGGGTCAGTTTGTAAATTTCAAAAAATTTGAGGGGTCAAATTAGAATTTTTGAAAAATTTGAGGGTCAATTTGCATTTTTTTGAAAATTTATTGGGGTCAAATTGAAAATTTTGGGGACCAAAATGCAAAATTTGAAAAAAATATAACAATGAAGAATTTTGAAATTCTTAACTTTTAGGTGTCATTTGAAATTTTCTAAATTTAACTTGAACAAAATACCTCATAAATTCCCATCATTTTGAAAATGTTTTAAATTATTATCCAAACAATATAATTTACCTCAAAGTGTTTGAATTCCCTCAAAACATTCCCCCATCCAAACACACTCTTAACGTATTAACACACAAATTTTTACTTGAATACATTTTTGATCAAGTAGTCTAGTGACTAGAAATTCATTTGTATAAGATGAATAAGTGAGGTGTCTGTTCAAACCTCAAATCTACATATATGGAAAATACTTAGGTGACATTGTGGTTGGTGACATTGGTCAACCACAATGTCACAAGTGTATAAAAAACAAAAAGACCTTATGAAAGAGAAAGAAGAAAAGTCATTTGTGACATTGTGGTTGGCCAATGTCACAATGTCACCAACCACAATGTCACCCAAGTGCTGCCTCTATATATATTATGTAATGTACCTACCAACTGAGCTAAACTCATGGAGACTTGCTTGCGTACCTTAACAACCTATATTTTCTTACAAGAGCGTAATGTTTATTTTTTATTTTTTTTACAAAAACAAAACAATGTCCATTTATTTAAATTGATAGAGTACATCATTCAACATCATTAAAAACGTAAAAGATGAATATGCGAACAAATTCACAACATCCAATTTTATAATATATACAACGACAAAATGCCTATAAATAATATGATAAAATTAAAGTGATCAAAATATTAATACCACTAAATCTAGAACGTTGACGCCTGAAACATTAAATGAATTACCTATCTTTCAATAAGAACCAAAATATATTCATGAGTAGTCGTTTACGTGGCACTTCCCCAGTTAGATGATATTTGATTACAAAATTGTGTATTGGCAAAATGCAATTGGATCCGAATCCTCTCCCATCATTCCTTTCACGTCTCTTGTCTCGCGACGATCTAAACCGTCCATTCACCATTTTGTGTGTTGGTTGCTAGTAGTAGACGAAAATCAATGACCGAGCTTTGCACAAGATTGTCCAGTGGCAGGAAACGATCTATCTCCCATCCAAACAAATATTTATTTTAAAAAATTTAATAATTAAGCTAAAGATCCATCAAATAACAAAACTATTGAAAGAACCTATGTTGAATTCTTGAGTTAAACAATTATTAATGATACTATATATCTACTTCATAATCAAACTTTGAGTTACAAGATCTTTAGTTTTGATACATGAGTAATGCTAGCAACACTCTCTCTTCAACACTCTCTCAAACACTCACTGTCTTATTGGGTGAAATCAATTTATATCCCACTACTTTAAGTGGGTTCCATTTTCAAAATGTAGGACCCACATTGATTTAAGCCAATTAGAGAATGAGTGTTAGAGAGAGTGTTCAAAAGAGTGTGTTCAAAAGAGAGTGTTGCTAGCACTACTCTTCGATACATATTTGAAGTTAGAGAGTTAAACAAAAGAGTCTTGTTAACGAGTGTCTTTAGACACTCTTTAAGTTATTTAAAATAAGAAATTATTCTTTAAAAAAGTCAAATATTTCGATTTCCAAGACATTAATTATATACATTTTCATTATAAACTTATTCTTTATGATCCTTAGAGACTGTCTCGGAGGTACTCGTTAACATTTTTCTAAGAAAAAAAAAATTGAAAATAAACGAGACAAATAGTATATATACTCTTACAACACTTTGCATCTATTGTCTTGTCACTCTTACAATGAATCTTTCTACTGATTCAGAACCACCACCCCCATCACCACCACCGCCAGATTCAACCACCGCCACCCTCAACGGCACAATCACACCGGATCAAAACCCAGAACCACCACCACCATCATCCTCCTCATCATCACCACCAGAACTCCAACTCCCAATATCCTGGCCAGAAGACGCAAAACTAACCATCGAATGGATCCAGAACCTAACCCTCTCCTTCGATTGGTCTTCCAAGAATCTCCCTGCTTCCGATTTCCCTTCCATTCTCCCAGTTCATGTCTTCGATTCTCTCATTCTCATCGCTTCCAAGATGCTTCACAAGGAACCTAATTGCGTCCCTGTTCAACCCTTTCGTCCCGAACCCGATTCTTCGGCATCGGTTGTCGTCGTTGGCGATGTTCATGGACAGTTGCATGATCTCCTTTTCCTTCTCCAAGATGCTGGGTATCCGTCGAAAGATCGAATCTTTGTTTTTAATGGTGATTATGTTGATCGTGGAGCTTGGGGTCTTGAAACTTTCTTGCTATTGTTGGCTTGGAAGGTAAAAATTCAATTTTTAGTTTTTGGTATACTTAAAGTTTCAATTTTCTCAAAAAAATTATATATTTTTTTTTGTGCTTTTTATTTTATGAAATTTCAATTTTTAATGCTTCTATTGTATTAGTGTGATATAGTAGTTGAAGTGATTGAATGTGGAGAGTGAAGTTTGATGGATATCATTATGCACTAATGTACTTTGTTATTTTACCTAGTGTTGAAAATTGAAATACGTACTGTTTTTATGCAAATTTTTCTAGCTAGTTTGATTAAGCTAAGGTTTGTTTTGGTGTGTTTTAGGGAAGATTTGGAAATGGATTCTCTGTTGTTAGTTACTCTGTTGAAAGCTTTCAGCTGTCTGATTTGGTTTATGTTTTGTAATGTAGTTTAAGTTGATTTGAACACAGCCGATTGATTTTAACTCAATATGCTATGTAGTACAAAGTGTTGTCGAATAGAGGCGCTATAGCACTCTAGCATAGCAGAATTTGAACACAAAATGCTATTTTCCGCTATCCGTGATTGACAACATTGCAACTGCATGCTTCCTCTATTGCAGGGAATCCGGGTCCGATAGGTTTAAGCAGTTTGGTTTGAGATAATATTTGGTTTTCACTTGCAACTTCGAAAAATATCATTTTGTTTTTGAACTAGCACAGGAAACATTATTCAAAGCAATAAAAATACTGTTTTTACTATTTCCTCTACAAATTTTTTGAATGCTTTTTGCTCAAATTATAGGGATGGAATGAAATGGAATTTATAAATGTTCTATTGCTTGGATTGTTTACTATAGGAGAGAATGGAATGACATATGATTGACTTGATTCTATTTCCATTCCATTCAATTCAAATTCCATCCCCTTCTATTTGAACGGGATGGATAGAACTGTTATTTATGTCCATTCGACCATTAAAATATCCAAACAATAGAATGTTGATTTTATTATGAACTGTTACTCTTTACTCCACTGTCCACTCTATTCAATTCTATGCCATTTAACTCCACTCTTTGTTTAAATCCAAACACAGCCAAGGGATGTGGTGACGTTATATTTTATGTTAGTTACTGTACTATCATTATTTTTCATCAGGTTTACATGCCGGAGAACATATATTTATTAAGAGGCAACCATGAATCGAAATATTGCACGTCTGTTTATGGTTTTGAGAAAGAAGTATTGGTAAAATATGGTGATAAAGGTAAACACGCATACAGGAAATGTTTGGGATGCTTTGAAGGTCTACCTTTGGCTTCTATTATAGCAGGGCGTGTATACACGTGTCATGGAGGACTTTTTCGTAGTATAACCGTGACGCCTGCAAAGAGATTAAAAGGAAAGAAAAATCACAAGATAAACGTTAATACTGACAGCAAAAATATATCTCTTGGTTCCTTGGAAGAGTTGTCAAAGGCTCGACGGTCAGTACTTGATCCTCCTTGGGAAGGACCAAACATGATTCCTGGTGATGTTTTGTGGTCTGATCCTTCAAAAACTCCTGGTCTTTCTCCGAACAAAGAAAGAGGCATCGGCTTGATGTGGGGTCCTGATAAAACTGAAGAATTTTTGAAGAAGTACCAATTTAAGGTAATAAGAAAGTTACTTTTAATTTCATTGTGACACTCCTTAATTTTCTTGGTGGATTGTATTCAAGTCATTAAGTTGAATCTCTAAAGAATTATTTCCTGTTTTTGGGAGTACATTATCATGTTTTAGGAAAAAGAATTATTTGTGAACACACTGATAATATGAGAGCATGTATCCTGTTTTACCAGCTTCAGATTCTTGCTTCATTTAACATGATTATTTAAGTGAAGGGGAGAAAACTTAGGTCGCATTGGTTATACGATATAAAATAATATTCTTGAGGATGATATTTGTGGGAATACTATTACATTCCTTGTTATAATTCATAATGCTCTGTGGTCTTGTGTGATATTCTTTGTTTTCTTGTTAGTCTCTTGTTTATCTTCGAAACTATTTAATACTGTTATATGGAGTGTTAACTTATTTTTCATTTCAGTTGATTATTAGGTCACATGAAGGTCCTGATGCTAGGGAGAAAAGGGATGGTTTTGAGGGAATGTCTGAAGGATACACTATTGATCATATTGTGGATTCAGGAAAGCTGGTCACCATTTTTAGTGCTCCAGATTACCCACAATTTCAGGTAATTCTCTTGGATAGACATGATTTACACTCCATTGTTAAAACTGGTTGCGTATTACAATCCTTAACGGGCATAGACAGATTTTTCTGATGTTAACTCTCCTGTTGAGACGGTAAACATCTATTAATCAGATGCTCACATTACAGTGCCATTCTGAGTTGAAAATATGACTTAGTTGGTTTGTATGATATGTAATATATAATTAGGACCAGTATCTTCACTAGGATTCAATTATTAACGGCAAGCCTTGCTTGGAACAATGGTAATATTACTGTAGTGTGACATAGTTGTCAGTGGCCATGTGTTCTATTTGTGGGGATAAGGCTGCATTCACATGTCTCTTACCAGTAATTTGGTGGGAACCCCAGCCGTTAGGAATCGATTGCAGTGATATATATTTTCATTATAATCCTGTCATTTTCAGGTCAACGTGAACCTTGTAGCTATTTTGAAAATATACATAAGCGCTTGTAGAAACACAGGTGGCATTGTTTTGAGAACATATAGTAATTATCTTGCATTAAACTTGTTATTAGTCATTTTTGTGTGAAGAAAAAAAGTAAGGCAATTTTTTTTTTTTTTCTCTCAATAAATTGGGAGTATGAACGACTTCATCCTACTTACGCAAAATGAATTTGTTGAACACTATTTCAGAATTCTAATGATGATTTTGATTAATGGAGTTCATAAAAAAGAATTTGTTTTCCTCTGACTTATTTTAACTTTTTTTGCCTTCCATTTTCTTTTTGAACGGCAACAATAAAAACCAAGCATTTTCCCACTAAGTGGGATTGGCTACATGGATCAAATTACGTCATAATGTTCATGTTTGGACTCGACTCATTAATCTCTAAATCTTTGCTAATAGTTTCATTTTCTTTTCGAAGATATTCAATGTTGCCAATTCAATGATCTATGAATTGCTTTTGTCAAATTTGGCAGTTTTAATTCCAGAGAACCTTACCAGTTGCCGTTGCCGCTTTATCTTGTTGAAATGAATGTGAATTATCTTGTGTTTTGCTTTAGATAACACTCTTTTAAGTGAGCCTTGTTGGAAAATATTAAAAAGATTGCAGCTTGATCAAGTAATTCAGACATTTCTTAAACATAACTTTGTGGAATGACTTTCCATAAGAATAAGTGCTCTGTTTTTTGATAGAAAATGCTGGTCAAATAAAAGTTTGCTGGAAGCAAGCTTAGCAAAGGCAAATTTGCAAGCTTAGCAAAGGCAAATTTGTTGGAATCATGCTAAGCTTAGCAAGCTTAGCATGATTTGAAAGTTTGCGGTGCCCAAATTTCCATGCAAATGCAAGCAAGCACTATATTGTCTGTGAGCATGGGATTTTGGTTTGAGAACAGTTCATGACCTTGTTTTGCTAGTGGAAATAACTAACCGTGAGATATTTTGAATTGACTGAACTAACTCTTTCATTATATTTTTGATTTTTGTTGTTGTTGCATATCTTGTTTATTTTCCCTTTATGGAAGTTACTTACAGTCTTACACAACTTTACAATTGGATGGAATTAGCATTCCTCATATGCGCTTATATAAAACCGCCTACAATTCAAAATTTCAAATAGTAATTTTTGAAATCCTCTAAAGTGAGCATTTTCAACCATTGATAAGAAAATCAACTATTGATATTCCAAGTTTCAACCCACATATGATTTGTCATCCATGTGTGAATATCATTATCATCGACCCTTTGATTAATTTATCAGCAATTGAGATTGCTTACTTTATTCACTTATCTTTTCTCATTCTTTTCTTCGCTGAGTTCAGACAGGTTTATAAACAGGCACCGCTTCAAATGCCGATAATAATTTTCCTAACTGTTTTTCCCTGCAGGCAACAGAGGATAGGTATAACAACAAAGGTGCCTATGTTGTCCTTGAGCCCCCAAATTTCGACAATCCTATATTTCATGGATTTTCGGCTGTAACTCCAAGGCCAAAGGTAAAAAAGTCTCACCCATCTTTGTGTTAAGTATATATAATCACCCGAACATCTAAAGAAATTTCTAAATAATAAGGGTACTAGGGAAACTTTTATCAGTACACGTTCCGCAAGGTAACTACTACAATTTGTTGTAATATTTGTGTAAAGTTGTTAATTTTGTTGTCCTTCTGACGTGCAGGCAAATCCCTATTATGATTATCAAGAAGTGATAGACTCCGATGAAGAATTGGACTTGGCCTCCATGGTAACTACCTGAGAGATTTTTGTTAGAAGTAAATATTTTGAAGTTGTCAGATGTGTAAAATTTGTATCATCATTTTTTTGAAAACAGCTCTGATCATTAAGATCTAGTTATTTATTATTAACCTGATTTATTAAGTTTGTGATATCAATTCCCTCAAATTAAACCTTTCATTTATGACATTCAGATCCAAACTGTTTTCAAACAATTGTACAGTTGGAATTGGAGACATTTGTACTAGCCTTTGTGGCAGCTTAGAGTTTGAGTTATTGAATTTGATGTTCAAATTATGTTAGTTTGGTATCAAGAACTAGTAGAAAATCAAATCCATGTATGCAAAGAGGAATGAAATCTGGTGAGAACTAATAAGGTATTTGACCCGTGTGGAAATAGTCACGTTTAACATTAGGTCAACTGTACTTGACTGTATAATTCATCCCTGAAGTGTACTTTGTCTTTTGGATTACATACAATTGTGTTTTTTTGGGAAAATTCTTCCCTTATTTTCATCGTGTGTATGTTTTTTGTTGTCCCTGAAGTGTACTTTGTCATTAAACTAGTTTGGAAATGAGTTAGTTAAGTTGAAATTGGATCGACCTGAGCTCGACATCATATTTTTAGGCTAAATTATATATTTGATCCGCTAAATAATTTTTTATTTTAATCTTGGTCCCCTAAATAATAAAACGTTTGTATTAGTCCTTTAACTCTATCACTGTCAAAGTGGTTATTTTCGTCAGTTTTTAATCATAAATGTTTAAGGTGGATCAACATTGTAGAAGTTCACCATAGACTTTATCAATTGTAGCCTTCTAATAATTTTTTTTTAAAAAAAGAGACTGCTGGATCATGTAGCTTTTTTGCTTAACAATTATTTTCAAGTTCTGAGTGGGTAGAAAACAAATCAAAATGATTGCTCAAGTGTCTTAACTTGGCCTTGCATAATATATTGACATATCCAATCGAAATATTAAAACCTTTAATGGTAAGCGATTACATTTGATTATCAAGAGTTCGTGATAGCATGATAGCAAGTCATATGGTGGAAAAAGTCAGATGTAATTTGTGCCATGCTGCAATTTAGTAAAATTTGGCTCGGGATTATGAAGTACATAAAGAAATCCTCCTTAAAAATTGATGGTAAAGGTTCCAATCATGCTTCCGTCTGATCAGCGTGACCAAGATTTGCAAGCTTATTTATATGGTAGGTACTTCTAATTCAAGTAGAGAACCTTCATTTCGAAGTTGGGGATGGTTCACCCTTAGAATGAGTTTTGTATGCTTTTTTGAGTTGTTTCTTTTGTTTCTTCGTCAAGTATGGTGTAAAAGGCACTTCTGCCCCATTGTTCTGCATATTACGAGTTAAAGAAGAGTTTATAAGCTTCTGTACCTGATCAGGTGAAACCTTAACATGTTGCGTGTCGACAACATCATTAGATTCCTAGACCCTAATATTTTCCTTTTCAATAACCTGATGTTCCATGACCACCACTGGGTCATCAATTAGTTCTGTCTTGTCACTAGTGTCAAGTAAAAATGAAACTCTCTTATGAGAATAACAAAAAAAAGGATGCTGCAACACTTCAACCGCGTTCGGCCTGAAAATAAAGGAAATAATTTCTTTATGATTGTTGAAGTTATTGAGATTTATAAAAAAGAAGAGAAATAATAAAGACTTTGAATATGATAATAATGTAATATGATTGATTTACTTTATACCAATTTGATACAAAAGACTAATCACAAACTCCTATTTATATAATACAAAGCCCCTGCTCCTACTCCTAAATAAATAGGAAAATCAGAAAACAAATCATGATAATAACCGTGTAATATAACAATAACCTAGGGTTATTCCATTAAGTAGGGTCGACTAATAACTTTTTTTGGTGATGGGTCGACTAATAACTATGTAATATAAAAACTATTTTTTGGGTATAATCAACACTACACGATTATAAACTAATCCTGGGAGATAAACTAGGACATAATATCGAAGATATTATAACTTTTTTTTTTTGAAGAAGCTAAATTAGCCCACCCAAATTGACACCGGAGATAATCGAACCTGAGACCTCGAGGAGGAACACACTCTCAGGTCTCAAGCCAATACCACCAGGCCAACCCAAGTGGGTTGATATTATAACATTTTATTTTTTATATTCTAACGTTACCCTTCAATCTAAAGCTTACCGAACTTTAAACTTTTTTATAAATATTCCCTTCAAAAGATAAGATATAACAACAAAGGTAGACGAGACTCGAACAGGAAAAAAACAACACAGAACTGAAGAAGCAAAATAACAAACCAGAAAGAAAATGAAATAGTATAATTTCAGTTTAACCTATCTTAATAAATCTTAGTCTTGGCTTAAAATAAGACCTGAAATCAGCAGACCAATAAAAACAAATAAAACTACAATAGATTAATGTTATCAAAATAGGGTAACACTCTTGCATTTTAAATTATTATTCATAATATTAATAGGTATGTTGGTATGAACTTTGAGCCTTAATCATTTTATACAACTTTAAGCAAGTCATAGAGATGCAACCCTGTGAAGGTATGAGAAGATATACTTCCATCCTCCAAAAACACAATGAATGACAATGATTTACCTTAGATTAGGGTCAGGGTTTAATAAACAGCTAATAAGATCCTCAGCTTCCGGAATGAACTGCACTAAGAACAGATTTTTTC
>Ga0099826_10004020_pt1 | contig 10195 bp, 11 predicted proteins | sample Mtrugardesep15_FD_76830 | JGI IMG/M metagenome (GOLD analysis project Ga0099826, IMG submission 76830) | Root nodule microbial communities of legume samples collected from California, USA - M. trunc garden sep15 | ecosystem: Host-associated > Plants > Roots > Nodule | place: USA: California...
TACTATTTTGAAACAAAATCATTGGATGGCAGAACTCTTCAAAATTGCCTCTGACGTTTATCAAGATCTGTCGTCTGACTTACAACTTCAGTTTAGAATGCTTGTGGTTGACGCCAATAAACGCGGCACTGAGCGCACGATTGAAAATGTTGTTTTCATATTTTACAAAAATATTAGATTTTTTAGGTTCCAGCCATTGATATTCATCCAAATGATGCTTCTGTTTTACGTCAAATACATCCTGGACGACTTGGTGTTGAAACCGCTGCTGGAAGTCAGCTTGTAGCACAGTTTTATTTGGATAATGGGGAGAATGTACCACCTGAAGGCAACTACGATGTAATTCTTACTGGACAAAAGGGAACTGGCCAAGTTAGCCTGAAATGGTGGCATCGGGCAGCGGACGCAGCGTGTTTCCCACTTCTGTATCCTAAAGGACAAAATGGATTTGGTTTTTAATAGTCAATAATTTAATAAAAATATATTTTAAGAAAATGGTTTAAAATTGATTTTGCGACCTGGCGAATCTTTGCAAGGAAGCAGACGTGTAATTGTTGGAGCCGAAGGAGAACTTAATCCCGAAATTGATCTTGGAGAAGGCGAGGAGTTCCTTCATGATATTGGAAATCATGTCAAACATCAGCGTGAACATGTATCGAGAGCACAATACTATCGCTACATGTGTCCGCAAAGAGGAACCTCATGGAAAGCGCCACATTGGCTTTGGGAGTGGAGTCAGCTCGCCCAACTTTACACAATTACTTACAACCAGAGAATGGAGGCACAAAAAGTTCAGTATATGAAGCAGTTGCAGGGGAAGTACCGTTATGTTCGACAATCTGCATTGCTGGACTGGCTCAAGAAATTATTGGAAAAACAAGGTATATAAACATAATTAATATTTACACTGTAAATTATAGGATTGCAAGGTCCCATTGGCCAAGTCTATATGACAAATGAACATTTTCGAGGATCACGCCAATATTACCAAAAGCAGTATGCTGCTTGCATGACCATCTGCAGGGAACTTGGTTCGATAGATCTACTTATCACGTACACTATGGATCCGGCTGCACCAGAGTTAAGCAATATTCTCCTTGAACATCAAAATTGGTCAGACCGCCCAATGGAAGTTTGCCGAATTTTCCTTGACAAGCTATCCGAACTCGTAAAAGACATTACTGAAAGAGAGGTTCTTGGTCCAGTCAAAGCATGGTTCCACAGCCTAGAACATCAAAAACGGTTTTTCATTCTTTATAATAATATTCACGTTTTTAGTGGGCTTCCTCACGTTCATTTTGCCGTCATCTTGGATTGGGAAAATATGCGTAAATCTGGTCGTATTACATCTAAAGAAGAATACATGGAACAATATATATCAGCTGAAATACCGGATTTACCACAACCAAACGATCGCACTGAATCGGCAGTTTCTCAAAGGCTTTTACATCAAATCGTAGTGACAAAACATGTTCATACATGTAACCAACATTGTCTTCGAGACGGAATTCGTTGTGCCAAACGTTTTCCTGTAAGAATATTTAAATGTATCTTTATGTATTTTTTAAATTAAGCACGCTTATTCTGACAATAACATTTACTCCGACAATGCTTACCCAAAATACCGACGACGTCCTCCACCAACATCGGAGATTGAACGGAAAAAGAATCCTGAATTATTTGGAAACACTCATAAATATGTTGATCGTTATGGCAAACAGCATGTTGTTACTAATCAATATGTTGTTCCATACAATCATTTTCTTCTTTCTAAATACAGATCTCAGTATATTTATATTTAAATACAATTTAACTTTGTTGTTTAGTATTAATGTTGAACTCGTGGCTGGTGACGGATGTGTGAAATATGTGACAAAATATGTTATGAAAGGAGCCGACATGGCATTCATTAGAGTTGAACAAGAAGGATTTGAAGGTGGTGCTTGGCGCTATGACGAGTTTCATCAACTGCGACTTGCACGTTACATCACATCTATGGAGGCTTTTTTGTCCCTTTGGGGTACAAAATTGGTCGTGAGATCTCATATAGTATTTATACCATCTATTTTTGTATAATTTATTCCGTTTAGGTAGACGAACTGGACATTCATGGACCTCAGGGTCATCATGTTGCTATTGAAGAAGGCAGAGAGTTAGAAATTGCTGAGGATTTACAACGACGATTAAATGAAGGAGAAGAACGCCGCACCCAATTAACTGCCTATTTCGATTTTAATCGTAACAGACAATTAATTGGTGAACCATCTGCAGGCTTGACTTATGCTAATGCATACAAACAACTCCGCTACAATGTCCATAAAAAGAACTGGCAATTCTATGTTGATCCTAACCAACATCAGAAGAAACTTTGTCGAATACGTACTGTTTCGCCAACGAACTTAGAGCTTCTTGCAATTAGAGTATTTAAAATCAATCTTTTAAATAAACTTTAACTTTAGATCTTGCTAACTGTTGTTGTTGATCCCACTTGCTGGGAGGACCTGCGCTCTTTTGAAGATGTTGTCTACCCAACATTTTTAGAAGCTGCTAAGGCGCGAGGACTGATGTCTGATGATATTATTTGGAGAAGAACGATTCAAGAAGCATTTGATTCGAATAAGCGCATCCAACAGCGCATACGTTGGCTTGCCATGTTCTTTGGTTCCACAAATTTGACTAATCCTACTGCTTTGCTTGACTATGTTATTCAATTGCCGGAAGATTGGCTTGTATGTATCGTGTTAAATATTTTGTTTAAATTTAAATTTAGTATGGAACACGTGTTGCTCAGTTAGATTTTGAATCCCGTCGCGACTATGTTTTGTGCAATATGGAATGGTTTCTAAGGGCAAATGGAATTAGACCTGATGAGATTGAAAGGGAGGATGGTACCTTTGAAACGGCTTGTGAGAGGATTCGGTAAAGATTATGCCTTCGAATTTAATCTATATTTGTTATAATAGTCTTCCACGTCCATCTTGCCGAAACATCCAACCTGAACTTCTTAATGATGCTGAAATAGATCCTGAAATGATGATACGAACACATGTTGATAGACCTTTTCTAGAAGAACACCAAAGAGGCTCAACGCAAGATTACTACCTTCGCCTGTTTTACAGTGATCCTCGCCCAACTGAGGAACAACAACATTTTATTGATGAAATTGTTCGTGGTATGTGGAGCGCGCGTCATGTCATTGACGGTTCTGAAACATCTTTTGCGCAAGACATTCCCCGCTATTTCTTCATAACAGGAGAAGGAGGTTCTGGCAAGACGTTCATGTATAATGTATGTTATACAATTAAATTTAGTATAAAAATTTCATTTATAGAAATTGATTGCTTTTCTGCACGCAAATGAATTCAAGATAATGCCTATGGCTAGCACTGGCATTGCCGCTGAACTTCTTTATGGAGGCGCCACTGTGCATAAACGACTTTGTCGTCAAAAACATGTTGATTCTTCAACCAAGCCATTCGTCGACTACCGAAGCCAATTTGCTGATACGTTGCGTAAATTGCACGGCATTATTATAGATGAAGTTAGTATGCAACACAAAGATGTGTTGGAATTTGTCGATCTTCTCTTTCGTTCTGTTGTTCATCGTTCTTTGAAAAATGTACCTTTTGGTGGAAAAGTAAAATTATAAATACTAATTTACAGTAATAAACATTTTAAGTGTGTTGTTCTTGGAGGCGATTGGAAACAATTACTTCCTGTAGTTGCTGGTGGAACATTGTTACATCAGTTCGATGCTTCAATCAAGAACACTGCGATTTTCAAGAATTTTGTTACACGTAAACTTCAATCTAATCTAAGACTACAAGCTGGACAAGAACAATACAGGATTTTATTGAAATGCGTCGGAACTGGAGTTTTGAATGATGCTGATGATCGCGTTCAGCTCCCTGTTAGCATTTGTGTTAACTCGAGAGAGGACTTGATAAATTTCGTTTATCCACGTGATCTACTTCAATCAGCACTTGACAAATGGGAAGAGTTTTGCGGCAGAGCCATCTTATGTCCTTTGAACACTGAAACCTTTGAAATGAATAATATAATTTTGGTAATACTTTCGTTAAATTAAGTCTTATTTAACTTATGATTAAATAGGATCGAATTAATGGACAAGAAAGAACATATTATTCGGTCACAACACCTATTATGGATGATGCAAACCTTGAAAATAATATTTCTGATGTCGACCATGAAAATCTGACACGGCAAACACCGCCTGGCGTCCCAGAGCATTTGCTTCGAGTACGCGTTGGATCAATCATGATGTTGATAATAAATCTATCTGTAATTATTTCATTTTAATTGTGGTTTGATCATTGAATTGTAGGTACAAAATGGATTATGCAATGGAACGCGTGTTCAGATTATAGGTCTTGGCCATAATTTGATTCGATGTCGTGTGCTAACAGGTTCTGGAAAAGGTTCTGACTGTGATCTCTTTCGGACACGCTTCTTATATGGCTCTGATCCGAAAGCACCTCAAGAAGGAATGGTTAGATGTGAAAGAATTCAATTTCCGTTACGTCCAGGCGCCGTCATGACAATTAACAAGTCTCAAGGGTAAATAATCTTATAAAAATATTTATAAAAAATATATTTTAGCCAAACACTTTCTCGCGTTGGGGTTGCACTCGACCATTCACAGTGCTTCTCTCATGGTCAACTCTATGTGGCTCTTTCAAGAGCACGTGACGCAGAAAGTGTTAAGGTTGCAACACTCCGCAAAGATCGCAGAGTGAAGAATCCAGTCATTCCTGCAATGATTGACGAAGAAGACTTCAACGAGCTTGGGCCAATGGAACTCGCCATGTCATCCGGCGATGAACCAGTTCTAATCGAACGAATACCACACCAACAGGTACCTTTTTAAAAATATTTACAAATTATTAATTAAAATTTAAGACAACAACATCGTCTACTGCTTTAATCACACAACAGCCAACAACATCGGCTAATGCTATAATTCAACCAATGCCAACAACATCGGCTACTGATCATTTACATGCAACAACATCGCCAAATATTGAACAGAACAAACAGCAAAGAGCCGCTGATTTTCCACCTTATTTCCTTGATAACGTTACTGGAGATGGAGATTGTCTATTTCGGTTTAACTAATATTGTTTATTTTTAAAATAAATTATATAGGTCAATTGTTCGTGCTTTATACGCCGGATCGGAAAACTTAGCTTTACACGGTGATTATTTATATGAAGATTCTCAACGCGGATTAAGAAGACTGATTGCTCGCCGTTATCAAGAAGACCTGCACAACATCGCAGATGACCAACTCACCGACGAACTCATTCATGAGATCGAATGGGATGCACCGCATATTCGTCAGGCAGGGCTTCGTTTGGACGTAACAGACCCTCGAAGATCCATGCGAGAATATAGTCTTCATATGATGCAGCCGGCAATGAACAACAACACAAGATATGGATCTCACCTTGAAGTCCGGTATGCCGAAATTGTACTTAATCGCCGAATTCTCATCGTTGAAAATCTCCGACGGCGCGTGGTTGATGCAAATGGACGTAGTCAATGGAGAAATATGTCAAATGAATACCAAGGAATTTTCCTCTCGCCTGGGCTTTCAGCAGAAGAGATGGGTTTGACAACTATTACGGACTTTGGCCAAATATTTCAAATATTACGTGCACACAATCTGGACAATACCATCGTCCTGCGTCTAGAAGGCATACACTACAGACCAATATATTTGGTAGAATATTTTTCAAATAATATACATTAATTAAAAATTTAAGCGTCCAATGCCTGAAGAACATATTGAAGACAATGTTAGGAGTTTGAATCTGCTAGGAGAAGTTCCGGATGAACCTTGGACTCCGCAATGATTATTTTTAAAATGCTATTTAGATGTTTGGAAAGTTTTGCGAAATTTGATTCTGTGTTGTGATTGTCTATGATTTGATCGGAAAAATTGTAAGCAGTTGAAATTTGTTAAGTATATTTAAAAATTTTGTTTTAAAGGATTTTTTATGTTGTGTTATTTTTTGGATGATATTCGCTTGGACTTTTTATGTTATTTGGATTGTTTATTTTTTTGGTTGTTTTGGTTTACAATTTGTTTGGATTTTAGATTAGTTGGATTTCTGGAATATATGTCTTTGGATGTTTGGGTTATAAGATTTTTGTATGGTTTGGATTATGAGTTTTTGAGTTTTTTGAAGAAAATTGAGAATTGTTTGGATAAATGTTAAGAATTGTTTGGCTTATTAATAAAATTACCATTTTTAGGACTATAGTGATTTGTTTGGAACAGTTTTGGTTGTTGGATTATTTTATGGTTGGAGTTTACGTTGTTTAGATGGCTGATTTTAGTGCGTTTGATGTTTTGGATTTTATGTTTATTTGATGTTTTGGATTATACGTTTTTTGGATTTTTGGCAAATAATTTGAGAAGTGTTTGGATAACTGTATGTAGTTTAAATTCTTAATTAAATTTAAAATTTTTGTTCAGAAGGAAATGTGATTTATTTTGCTATATTTTGGATGATGAATTATTTTTGGATTGAATTTTATGTGGTTTGGATGGTTGATTTATATTTAGTTGAATATTTTGGATTATAAGTTTTTCGGGTTTTTGGAAAAGAAATTGAGAATTGTTTAGATAAATGTATGTAGTTTAAATTCTTAACAAAATTTAAAATTTTGTTCAGGAGCTAATGTGATTTATTTGGAGTTGAATATTTTGGATTTATGATTTATTTGGAGTTGAATATTTTGGATTTATTTGGAATATATTTTGGTTGTTTAGGATGTTTGAGGTATTAATTCATTGGATTTTATCTATTTTTATTTCTTTGGATATTTTGAGTTTTAATTCTTTGCTGTGCAATTCTTTAAATTCTTTATTTGTTTTTTTTGGATATTTTGAATGTTAAAATTATTTTTTGGTATAGATATTTGTGATATTATTTTGTTGTTTATTTTTTTTTCTATTTTAATTTTAATATGTTAATGTTATTTTATATATTGAGCCACTAAAAAATTATATCTACTTTTTGTTTATTCAAGTTACAATAACTTTTATTTTAGGTGTGGGGAGGGATGTGTAATGCATCTCACTCATTCCTAAGAATTCAAATTTCTTTACTTTTTGGCTCCTTATGTTTTTTCTCAATAAGTATACTTTGTTTAATTTATTTTGTGTTATTTTGTTTTATGTTTATTTTTTTTTGCTTTCTTTAATTTAATAATATTAGCTGCCTTATTTATATTGAGCCAGAAAAATTTTTATTTAAATTTTGTTAATTAAGTTACAATAACTTTTATTTTAGGTTTGGGGAGGGATGTGTAATGCATCTCACTCATTCCTAAGAATTTAAATTTTTATCAATTTTTGGCTCCTTATACTTTTTTATTAATTATGTTTTGTTTAGCTTATTTTTCGTTTAATTTGTTTTTTTATTGTTTCTTTATTTGCTTACTATTTAATTTAATTTTAAATTTCATTTTTATATATTGAGCCAAAAAATTATATTTAAATTTTCTTTAAAATATATTTAAATGTTGTTTTTAAAGTAACATAACTTTATTTTAGGTTTGGGGAGGGATGTGTAATGCATCTCACTCATTCCTAAGAATTCAAATTTCTCTGCTTTTTGGCTCCTTATATTTTTTGTTATATTTTGTTTAAATTATTTTTTAAATTATTTATTTTAATGTTTTTATAAAAAAATTTTTGGATAATAAATTTTGAATATTTATTGTATTACGTATTATTATTAATAGTATTGATCTCTAAGAATCTAAGACTTACTTTATATTGAGTTATTTTTTAAATAGAAATTTCTTCATATATCCTAAATAAAAAATCAAATTTTTTTTAAATCTAATCTTCATCGAAAATTATACACAACTTTTTTGAATTATATAACATTTTCTTCTATTGAAGATAACTCGATATTAAAACGATGGAATGAACCAAACTTCTCGGACAGGACAAGACACTGAAAGTGTTCAAAGATGTCCAACAAGATTTTTTAATATTTTATCTCTACCCCAAATTATTGAATTTTAAAAAATTCCAAAATATGTCTGAGAATGAAATATTTCTAAAACTCTAACTTTGTTGAAAATTTTTTTAGAATTTTTCTGACAACGAATTCAGGTTTAGCGTATACAATTCCACTATAAAACACATTTTTTCAGTTAAAATTTAAAAATTTTGTTCCTTCGATATTTTCCAAAGAGTACCCCTTTGTAATAAAAATCGAAAATGCTTAAATGGCTATAATTTTTTAAGGGATTGATATTTTCGTATAAAGTTTTTTTGTAAAAAAGAGCAAAAAATTAGAAATTTTTTAAGATCAAGAAACTTTGAAAATTTTCTTAACTGGAGGAGTAGGGGTCAATTTTTAAAAAATCCAAAAATTTTCAGTTTTTTGGAAAATTTTTTGGTTTTTCGAGATTGGAGCTGAGTGATATTATTTTTCCTGTAAAATGCCTATTTTTCTACATGTTATAGAAATTTAAAATATTTAAAAAAGTTATACTTTGAAAAAGTTATAATAAAATTTTGAATTTTCATTGTATTAAGTATTATTATTAATAGTATTGATTTCTACAGAATCTAACTTTGTTGCAAATTTTTTAGAATTTTTCTGACAACGAATTCAGATTTAGCGTATGCAATTCCACTATAAATCACATTTTTTCATCTAAAATAAAAAAATTTTGTTTCCTCGATTTTTTTTCAAAGGGGTACCCCTTTTCAAAAAAATCGGAAATGCTTAAGTGGCTATAACTTTTTTAAGGATTGATGTTTTTATATACTGTTTCTTTTAAAAACAAGAGCATTAAATTAGAAATTTTTTAAGATCAAAATACTTTGAAAATTTTCTAACATAGTGCAGTAGGGTTCGATTTTTAAAAAATCCAAAATTTTTCGGTTTTTTGAAAAATTTTTTGGTTTTTTGACATTAAGGCTGAATGAAATTATTTTTTCTTTAAAGGGTCTATTTTTCTGTATATTATAATATTTTAAAATATTCAAAAAAGTTATACTTTGAAAAAGTTATGATTTTTTAAAAATTTAGAGTAATTTTTCGTCCATGATTTTCGGCCAAAAATTTAATTTTCTAAAAATAAAGATAAATAGGTCAAATGATATATCATTCGAAAGCTCTTATTAAGCTGAGTCTAAAAATAATATTAGTAAAATTTTACGACCAACTTTGACAAAGTTAAAAATAAATTTTTTTCAATTTAAACAGTAATCCTCATAAAGCCTGAGGCTGAATATTTCTAAGACTCTAACTTTGTGGAAAAATTTTTTAACATTTTTCTGTGAACGGATTCGAATTCAGCGTATGCGGTTACACTATAAATCATATTTTTTAGCTAAAATTATAATAAAATTTTCCCCCCGATTTTTTTCATAAGGCTACACCCCTTTTCAAAAATATCCGGAAATGTCTGAATTGCAATAACTTTTTAATAAATTTATATTTTCGTATGTAGTTTTTTTCATGCATAATAGCAAAAAATTACAAATTTTTTAAGATGAAGAAACTTTGAAAATTTCTTACCTGGAGGAGTAGGGCTCAATTTTTAAAAAATACGAAATTTTTCAGTTTTTTTCAAAAATTTTTGCGTTTTTGTCATTGTAGCTGAGTGAAATTATTTTTTTTGTAAAGAGCCTGTTTTTCTACATAATATAAAAATTTAAAATATTTAAAAAAGTTATACTTTGAAAAAGTTATGATTTTTTAAAAATTTCGAGCAATTTTTCGACTAATGTTTTCAGGCCAAAAATTTATTTTTCATAAAATAAAGATAAATGGGTCAAATGATATATCATTCGAAAGCTCTTATCAAGCTGAGTCTCAAAATAATTTTTATAAAATTTTCCAATCAACTTTGACCATGTTAAAAAATAAATTTCAGTCAAATTAAACAATGATCCTCATAAAAGTGTTAATAACAATTTTTTACGAGTTTTCTTAAACTTTTTATATACCCAACCTTATACCCAGTACCAAACACGCTAGAGACAGCAGTTTCCCCCATGCCCAGTGGCAACGCCCCGAACGCTAGTTATCTATATATAAAAAAACGCACCCCACCAAAACTCAAAATTTAAATAACTTTTTTTTGAGTTGTCGGATTGAGCTGAAATTTTTTATAAAAATATTTTCTGCTCAGAAGA
>Ga0099826_10004021_pt1 | contig 10191 bp, 9 predicted proteins | sample Mtrugardesep15_FD_76830 | JGI IMG/M metagenome (GOLD analysis project Ga0099826, IMG submission 76830) | Root nodule microbial communities of legume samples collected from California, USA - M. trunc garden sep15 | ecosystem: Host-associated > Plants > Roots > Nodule | place: USA: California...
AACTTTTAAGACAACTAAATGAAAAAAAAAAAAAAAACACTTTTAGGAATATTTTATCACTCATACTTAAATTCTTATTTTCTCAATTGATTTGATTTTCGTTTTATATATATTTTGTTGTCTCGTAAGTTATTTAAAAAAATAATTGTTTAAATAACCTACGTCTAAAATAAATACTTCATTGTCTACTTAAAAGTTAGTTTCAAATGGACTAAAAAATACTAGACGATAGAGATAACTCTTTGTTTAATATTAAGTTTTATACTGAGTCAAATCAATCATTACAAAACATGTATGTAATGCGAGAAATATTTGCTTCTATAAACTCATTTCATTTCTTATCTTTATTTTACTTAAAACTCGTTTTCCCGTGGTTGAAGTAAAAAACTCATTTAAAAATTTTACCCTTAAAAATTTACCGCATTTAGCATTCAACCCATCTAAGATAATTGAATTAAGATTAGATATTATAGACTTCAATCTCGATTTCTTTTTTGATTAAACGACACATGTGTGGAATGAATGAATGAGTCAAACTTTTGACTATATGATTTCCAAAATCAGTAATTAGCGTAGTGTTAGAAAAACAAAAAGAATTCAATAATATCCATTGGGACTTTGATGATCAGTCACCGACAAAAGAATCTTCACCTTTCTATGCTTTCTTTTTCAACTTTTCTTCATCACCATTGACATTATCACATTATTACCATCTCTAACAATGCCTCCGTCGTATTTTCCTCTCCGTTGGGAAAGCACAGGACAACAATGGTGGTACGCATCACCAATCGATTTAGCAGCAGCAAATGGTCACTACGATCTCGTCATTGAACTTCTTCATCTTGACACTAACCTCCTCATCAAACTCACTTCCCTTCAAAGACTTCGCCGTCTCGAATCTCTCTGGAACCACGAAGAATCGCAGTTCCAAACCGTCGCTAAATGTCGCTCACACGTCGCGAAAAAACTCATGCTCGAATGCGAAACTGGAAAAAACCAGAACAGAAAAAACTCTCTGGTTAAAGCTGGATATGGTGGATGGCTTCTTTACACTGCTGCTTCAGCTGGTGACGTGGAATTTGTTTGTGAATTGTTGAGGAGAGAATCTTCTCTTGTTTTTGGAGAAGGTGAGTATGGTGTTACTGATATTTTGTATGCTGCAGCTAGGAGTAAAAACTGTGAGGTTTTTAAGATTTTGTTTGATTATGCATTGTTGAAGAATAGTGATGAATTGGTTTTGGATGAGGTTTTTGAGAAGGATATGGTGAATAGAGGTGTTCATGCTGCTGCTAGAGGTGGGAATTGGGAGATACTCAAAGAGTTTGTTGGAAGTGTTTCTGATGTTTTAGCTTATAGAGATTCTCATGGATGCACTGTTTTGCATACGGCAGCCGGTACCGGACAAGTTGAGGTGAGACCGTATATTTGAATAAACCGTCGGTTTAGTCCGTAAATTATTGTTATATATGCAATTTAGTTCCTAAAATATACGAAAATAATAAATAGAGCCGAAATTATACGAAGTCCGTCTACTTAGTCGTCAAAGTTTATGAAAATCCGTTAATTTTATCCCCTGATATCTTAATAGTAGGACTATATTGAAGAATTTTATATACTTTAAGGACGACTTATTATATTTAAACTCTTTCGGGACTGAATTAGAGAGATCGTGATACTTTTTGGCTAAATCGATGATTTATTCCAGCTTACTTTGATTTGCTTGTAGACAATTTATTATAAGTCATGTTTGTTTAATATTAGCAAGGTTTTTAAATCATGGTTTATAAAAGGTTGTGATGCCGTCGATTCTGGTTGCATTGATGTCGTAGATGCATAAAAACCTTGATGTCGCAATTGTGGTTATTGAAATCATGAATGAATATCAGACTCAAATTTAAATCAATACTATCAATATCTAGTATTCTTTGCATTCTCAATATAAGGTTTAACGGTAAATCATGTTTCCAATATGGACTTGGGTATTATGAAGTGTCTAAGTCTTACATGAAGTAGTATGAGATGTTTAGTGGATTATTTGTACATATCAAGTAGTATGTAATGTTTGGTGGAGTACTTAATTTAAGCGACTTGGTTTTTCTCCCTTGATGGCTATATTTTTAGGGATAGTTCTCCAAGTACTTTAGATGCTTCTCATGTTCCTTCAAGATTCAAGATGAGTCTGAAATATGAGGTATTCATCACATTTATCAAAGAATACCAACCATATTTTGGTCAATTTGTCCAGCATATTGCCTTTTTCAGGCTAATGCTTGCTTACATAGCAATACAAAGAATCCAATTAATCAAGATTAATGATGATATTTTTAATCCTTTAGAAGTTAAACATGTTTAAATTTGGATATATGCATCCTACATTTTCACCGTACTTTATTTTGACATATATGATGGTAATGACGCAGGTGGTGAGAAAGCTACTTGAATCATTTGATATTATCAACTTAACAGATGCTCAAGGGAACACTGCATTACATGTAGCTTGTTACAAGGGTTACTTACCTGTGGTAGAGATTCTGATAAATGCATCTCCCTCAGCAGCATTGTTAACCAACCATCATGGAGATACTTTTCTTCATTTAGCAGTGGCTGGTTTCAAAAGTCCTGGTTTCTGTAGACTAGACAAGCATACCGAACTCATGAAGCAGTTGGTGAGCGAAAAGATTGTGAAGACGCAAGACATCATCAATGTTAAGAACAACGATGGAAGAACCGCTCTTCATGTATCCGTGATTGAGAACATCCAATGTGAGGTGGTGGAGTTATTGATGTCTGTGCCATCAATTGATTTGAACATTAGTGATTCTGATGGGATGACCGCTTTGGATCTTTTGAAACAAAGATCACAATCAGCATCTTCCGATATTTTAATCAATCGGTTGATTTCTGAGGGAGGGATAAATTGTAAGCTTAGTTCGTACAATTTTGAATCAAGCTGCACTGTGCAGCCGTTGCAGAAGATCCAAATAAATGTAAATGGAGGTAGTCCTGGGACTTCATTTGGAATACCAGATGCAGAGATATTCCTGTACACTGGAATTGAGAATGCATCTAATGCTGATTATGATCAAACAAGTCCCGAATCATATTCATGTTCAAGTGAACTAAACAATTCTGATGCTGCAAATTCCCCATATAACAATTCGAACTCTGTCAATTATGCTGCAAGGCGCTTAAAGTTTCTTCTAAGGTGGCCTAGAAGAAAAGACACAAAAACAACTTTCTCAGAAATGGAAGATGATGATTCACTTGATCATTTCAGTTCAAGTAAAAACATGGAAGAGTTTCCAATCCCTTTAAGGCAAAGATACTCACAACCATGTTCCATTAGAGCACAATCTATAAGGAATTCTATTCCAAGTCCATCCACCAAAATGAATTTTACTGCAGGCCTCATGCAAGGAGTAATTCAACTAAATCCACATGTTACTCTTCCTACTCATTCAACTCCTAATCTTTTTCAAGAATTATCCGTGGTTTCTCTTTCTTCGGTCCACAAACAAAAGAGTCTTGATATAATGGGACCCTCTTGCTCCGATCAATCGATAAAAGATGATGGCACCCTTCAATTGAACTACAAACATGGTTCTTTCGATAAGAAAACACTGATGAGTCGGTATCTTTCTTTTGGAGCACAAGGCCTGAACATGGAAGATTCAAATAGCTGTGAATCAAATGGGAGTTATAAGTGTTTCAGTTCTTTAGTTGTTTAACCACTTTAACCAAATTACTTGGTTATGTCATTGGCTCGGTAAGAAAATGATAATAATATATTATTGTAATGACAATTTTGCAAATGTTTCTTATGCAATATATGTATGCTGCAGAGACATATATTGATAGTTGTAAAACAAGCAATATATGTTGTAATTCTTAGCAAAAAAGTTATAGTACACACACCAAAAACTTGTATTTTAATCTTTTGGACGGTTTAATACAAGTTATTTTTACCAAAGTTATTTTTTTAAAATATAAGTTTGTGAGTTACAAAACAAATAGTTAAATCACACTTAGACTCACATAAATCATTTTAAAAAGTTTTTATTTTTTTTGTAAAATTAAATTAACAAGAATTGCAATGCTTTCTATTTTTGTAACTTTCCCACAGATAAGTCTCCTTTTGTTCTTGTTTAATATATGGGGATGAGAGAGAACAGTTGAAATTTTTTCACCAATATGTCTTCTTTTAGTAAGTACGTTCAGCCAAATTTAGAATGTAACTTTCTTGGTAATTCGTTAACTTTTTGACTCTGTTGCAAAAGTCTTCCAAGGAATCAGGGATACCATGGTCCAAGAATCACCTCACAATGTCTCAATTCAAACTACTTTTTCCTCTGATCAAACAACTTAAGAGTGACATGTAACCCATGCATAAAAGCAGCACACCTGGATGATAATCCGAGACAATTCATCAAGAAAATAATTAGTGGCTAGAACCACTCTAGCAACACAAAACTTTAGCTTTTTTCTAATTATAACTCTTCTCAATATGTTATTTAAAAGATAAAACTGATCATTACTGTTTGTTTATGCTACCACATTTACTCCACTTACCCCTTAACCAAAACTATTGAATGTGCTGCTTGCCATATATAGTTTTAAGCTGATCGGGAAGGGATTGAGATATGGGTGCAGGTGAAGAAATTGAGCACCATGATGTAGAAAAAAGTCAAGCTGATGCCAAGCAAAAGGCCATTGATGATTGGCTTCCTGTGACTGCTTCGAGAAATGCCAAATGGTGGTATTCAGCGTTCCACAATCTAACAGCCATGGTTGGAGCTGGTGTTCTCAGCCTTCCATATGCAATGTCCCATATGGGCTGGTATGAATACATTCTAGTTCTATATTGTAGAGTTAATTGAAACGGTGTTCTTCTATTTTCACTCGCTCGCATAATTGGTCTTCTTTTTGTAATTTGTTTTTTGCTTTCCCACTCAATTTCTGACTCAAGAACAATGCTATGATAAATAAAAAAATGGATGAGACATTATATTTTTATATTGTAAATTCACCTGGATGATTTCACACATCGATACGTTGGTGTCATCGGGGTAAGGAGTTAAGTTCCAGTTTTGGCGGAAAAAAACCTGTGCAGTGTGTTAATCAACCAATCACAAATTATTCAGATAAATTTGTGATCATTTTCATCTCGATATTTCACATTTATCTTTATTGTTATTAAGCAAACTAAATATTATTACAGTGAGTAATGGTTGATTTTCTGATTTGTAATAATATTGCAGTAGGTCAATTCATTTGTGTTGAGCATCATAGAAATAGCTCGTAGTTTATATTATCATTTTTTCAACATCGAGAATATGATTATCAATTCATTATTATATATATTTTCTGTCAAATAACAGGGGCCCTGGCGTTACAATTCTTATCATGTCATGGGTCATTACCTTGTACACTCTATGGCAAATGGTTGAGATGCACGAAATAGTTCCCGGAAAGAGATTGGATAGGTATCATGAGTTGGGTCAAGAAGCCTTTGGAGAGAAACTGGGGCTCTGGATTGTGGTTCCCCAACAAATTGTTGTTGAAGTTGGCACATGTATCGTGTACATGGTCACTGGGGGGAAATCATTAAAGAAAGTCCATGACACTATTTGTCCTGATTGCAAAGAGATCAAAACCTCGTATTGGATTATTATTTTCGCTTCTGTCAACTTTGTTCTTGCTCAATGCCCCAGCTTGAACTCCATTTCTGTTGTATCTTTGAGTGCAGCTGTTATGTCTTTGACGTAAGTAATTTAATTATATATATGCGTGTGTGTGCGCGTCGAACTCCCTATATATACATCTTTGAGTGCAGTTGTTGTGGTTTACTGTTTTATTTTAATAATGTGGTTTTGAAGCTAAGCCGAATGTTTTGAATTAATTAACCAGATACTCAACCATAGCATGGGCTGCTTCGCTTAAAAAAGGGGTTGCCCCAAATGTGGACTATGGAACCAAAGCACATAGCACAGCTGATGCTGTATTCAATTTCCTGTCTGCATTGGGAGATGTAGCATTTGCATATGCAGGACACAACGTGGTTCTTGAAATCCAAGCAACTATGCCATCAACCCCAGAGAATCCTTCTAAGAAACCCATGTGGAAAGGAGTTATTTTTGCATACATAGGAGTTGCATTTTGCTACTTCCCTGTTGCCTTTATTGGATATTATATGTTTGGAAACTCTGTTGATGATAACATCCTCATCACACTAGAGCATCCTACATGGCTCATTGCCGCTGCTAACTTGTTTGTTGTTGTCCATGTCATTGGAGGATACCAGGCAAGTTAATGTGAAATAATTTAGTGGTTGCTATGTTATTTTTAATGATTATCGTAGTTTTGGTACTCTATTTTTATTCGCTCACAAAATTGGTCCGCATATTATAGCTTTTTGGACTCTCATGATGCGACCAATTTTTTGTTGATGTGGCATGAAATCTAGTCCAGTGGTAAGTTCTATACCGCGTAAATAAACTTGTCACATTATCACTTGATCAAAAAATTTGATTAGAAAATGAGATACCGATTTCGTGAGACAGTGAAATAAGAGACTGAAACTGAATTAAGTCTATTTTGAATTTACCCAATATATATGGTCATTGGTCTATGTTTTATACTATAATTAACATTTTTTTTCGTAAGCAACAGATATTTGCAATGCCAGTGTTTGACATGATTGAAACCCTCTTGGTTAAGCATATGGAATTTGCACCTACTTTTGCACTCCGATTATCAGTTCGCACACTATATGTCGGTATGTCTACTTGTTGCACTAGATCAATGCAAGCTTCATCCGTTAGTTTTTTGTTAACTTTTTGATCTTATTTTGTAGCATTGACCATGTTCATTGCCATATCCATCCCATTCTTTGGTTCTCTTCTTGGATTCCTTGGAGGATTTGCCTTAGCCCCAACAACTTATTTCGTAAGCAAAATATTTTTTTCATACCAGCTTATTGAATTTTCATATAACGTTTTAAATCAAAGATTAATGATAAAATACATTACACGACCTAAGTATACAAGCCTAAATTATTTTATTTTATATATGTATTATTCTTGCAGCTTCCCTGTATCATCTGGCTTAGACTCAAGAAACCTGACAAATATGGCTTGTCTTGGACAATTAATTGGGTATGTTAATTACAAGCATTTACCAAACTCAATTAGCACATTAATGAGACTAATTGATTTTGTTATTTTATCCTTTTCTATTTCAGATATGCATTGTTATTGGGGTCATGATAATGACACTATCCCCAATTGGTGCTATGAGGAATATCATCCTTCAAGCCAAGAGCTACAAGTTCTTCTCATAAACTGAGTACTATGAGAGCAAACTACATGCACAAACTAGATGACATTCTTAGGAAATCTCCAATGGTAATGCATGCGCAACCTAGCTAGCCTTAAGTTATCTAATAATGTGCTTATTATAGTGACGTGATTTCAATTTACACGGTTGCAAAAAATTATCATACTCTCCACGAGTTTTATTTTGGGTGTGATATATTTGCTTGAGCAGACACTTGAATTGTAACACAACTTTATGTCGTGTATATTGTTTGGTGGTCAATGTTGTTGGATAACTAAAATATTGTCGTACATTTTCTGCCATTTCCCTTCTACTATACAATATTAATTCAATATGGAACATGTTTTATATATTTTGCACACACATCCTTTATTTATCAAAGAAGAATAACATGCTAACCAAGATTTCATGTCTAATTGCCTTTTAATCCTGCCAAAACATGTTGTCCATTAGTTCATCTTCTTAATCCCACTAATTAAGGGTATAATGGTCAATTGCATAACTCAATTTTCAATGTGCCAACGAAAAAAAAGTGTACACGCCCTTCACATTCCTTTCTCAAATTCCAACTTATGTGAAAAACTTGTTTCAATTAATCCTACCAATTCAACTAATTCTACGTACTATTCACATGCAAAGAACTTGTTTCAATTAATCTTACTAATTCAACGTATATTACAATTCATTAAAGAAAAAAACGTTACTTTTCCCAAAACTCCACCCTCATTCTTCTTCACACATTGTGTCGATTAATTCTTCCTACGTTACCACTTTCACTACGACATGACTAGAGGCACCGCTTAATCTCAATTGACTACTTCCCTCGCAATTATTGAAAATTCTCGTCTTCGTATCTATTGACGCAACTCCAAGCATGCAAGTCAGTGCATGCGCCGTCATCGTCTCAGCTGAGACAAGTTTTCACTAAAATTTTCAATTTTACCTTTTCTCTATATCTTCGCAGTTTCTCATTATAAATCCCTCACTTTAAAAGCTTCTTCATTTTTGTTCGCCATTTGATATGAAGACCAACATGTCATTTTATTTCCCACAGCCACAAGTGTTCATGTTCCTCATTCTTCCCATTGTCCGGTTATCGCCTTTTTTATTTTTGTCGGGTTTATTCTTCCTCTAATGTGATCACCTCTTTTTCTTATATATGCTAAATTTAAATACTTTGTTTCATTCATATTTATTTTGCATTATATTATGTACACTATTCTTCTCATTCATTGGTTTGATTTACGATTAAATTAAGTTAACCATCCCTCTTTTGTAACAAAAAAAATAAATTAAGTTAACCATAGATGATAGATCATACAAAAAATTCGAAAAACGGAAGGATGGATTGCAAGATATTTTATTCTTATTCATGGTTCCTTGCACAAATTCTTTTTGCACATCTTTTGTTGGTGCTTGGTATAAAAATCTACCTGTTGTTGACATATATGCATTCATGTGACAAACAATTGGATATTCAGCTATAACATTTTTTGTTTTTACGTAGGGGATGAATTTACTCTATAAGGAATTTACTTTCAGGAGCTATAAAAGAGGGTGTGAGGTCCGTGATGACAGTTAGTTAGTTTTTTATTCGTGTGCCCTTTAACCTTTGGAAAAAAGATTTGTATCGAATATATTTTAAAATGATTTTTAATTTTTTCTCCGGTCAGTATAAAATACTGAGGCTTCTTTTTTATTTTTTTTGTTTATTAGTGTTCATATTCTATAAGTGTTAGTGGAATAATTTTACAGGGATTAAATGTACACTTTTTTATTGAGAAAAAACATATTCATAATTTGTCCCGTCCATCACACGGGTAGAGTAGAAGTATTAGTATGTAGATAGATTAAGAAATTGACTATCCAAATCCAGCTATTGTTTAATTGGAGAATAAATAAGAGTCAATTTATCTTTTTAGTTGAAGAAGTTATCTCCATAATTTAATTTGTTAGCAACCAAATCTTAGAATTTAGGACTTTAATGTTTGAAGGTGATTTATATCTTATCATTTTATGAGATTTATTTATTATGAGTTTTATATGAGATAAAACGATAATATCTTATCAAATGAAACGGAGGGAGTATGTTATAAAATGAAAATATCTTATAATTTTATATGAGTTAAGTTTGTGTGATGAAGATTTGTATTTGTTTATTATGAGTTTGATGAATTTTTTAAGATTTTTGATTTTTTTTTTTGATAAAAAATGATAACTATGTTGACATTTAATAACATAAACGATTAAATTGGTATAAAAAAAATATAAAAGACAAAAATGTTACCTAAAATTAAGTTAAGAGACGAATTTTATTATAGTGTTTTTATTTTCTACTAATGAATACTACTCCGTCCTAAAATATAAGCAAAAATGAGTCAACATAAGTTGATGTATTTGGTACAAATTTTGAACCACATACATTAACTTTTGTTGACCAATTTTTGCTTATATTTTGGGACGGAGGGAGTATTAATTTTTCTTACAATAAAATGTAAAAACTTAGAGTAATATTTAACTCTAGATGCTTCATATAATGGTAAGAAAACATGTCTTAAATAAGTTTTGGATTTAAGTTTCGATAGTTCTTTTAGAGGTGCAAAAGAAAAAACAAAGATCTTTCTTACAGGTGCAAAAGTCAACAAATACCTCTGAAAAAAACTCCCGATAATTTATAAATTAAGGGTATAATAGGAACAAAGAAACCCGGTTTTTTTCTATAATAATAAATAAACCCAATCCGGGAAAAATTCCCGCCATTTTCATTCGGCACCTCAACTCAGAAACCCTAGACGAAGAAAAGAGAAGAGAAAGCGCAAAAATGAAAGAAGAAATCAAATCAGAATTCAAGAAAGC
>Ga0099826_10004022_pt1 | contig 10191 bp, 3 predicted proteins | sample Mtrugardesep15_FD_76830 | JGI IMG/M metagenome (GOLD analysis project Ga0099826, IMG submission 76830) | Root nodule microbial communities of legume samples collected from California, USA - M. trunc garden sep15 | ecosystem: Host-associated > Plants > Roots > Nodule | place: USA: California...
ATATATATATATATATATATATATATATATATATATATATATATATATATATAGTCATAAATCGAAATAAAAGACGTTCGTCATTTTTTCAACAAAAGTACAATTTGAAATAAGAGAGATGAAATATAACTTGCCAATAGCGTGCTAAATAAAATTAGGAGGTAAATGTCCTTTCCGCGACCTATTTCGAGTGAATGTTCGAATAATATCAACATCATCAAGTGACTTGAATATCAATGCTATACAACTTAGTATTTTCTATAAAATAAAACTTCTACTACAAAATTTGCTTTCAAGTTCAATGCCTCATACTACAAATTCTTGATCAAATTATCACCCAAGTCAAAAAGTATAGACACGTACAGAAAAACAGAATAATGTAATCTCCAAATTTCGTGAACTATGCATACTTCAAGAAGTTCACTTGATTAACAACTCTTACTACACTAATTATCCATTATTCTATACCCTTTCTAACATATATAGTGATATGTATCCATTTGGAGAGATGGCAACAAAATATTATTTGCAAAAATCTGAAGAACTAAATTAGAACAATGATGTGTGTTTATTCTTGATTAAATGAAATCAAAATTAGGCTTGCAGAGCATCAATTCAACATAAAAGTTACTAGTTTATTAGAAAGAAAGAAAAAAAAAACAAGCAAAGCATGTACTGTACATATATAATATAGAGAGATTAATTCTTATTCATTCTTTAGCACTTGACAATATATTCTACAAAACATATAAATTATAGTACCATAACCATAACATTATTAGAAAGGGAAATGTAGTATATAAATCTAATTCTTCTCGTCATCCTTAATGGACAAACAGAGAGGTTTCTAAAATCAACAATTCTCTTTGGAAAACAGAGAGAGGTTTATGAAATCAACAATACTCTTTGGACAAAATAACTAAGGTGAACCAGTCAGAGTTGAAGTTAGTTGAAGAGCTAAGAGTTGGAGTTTACTCAAGACGATGAACCTATGGAGAAGAGGTTAAAGAGCACAACATAGACTCATCCGTCAAGTTATTGACATTAAATGCGCATTAAATGGCAGGCAACCCATTAAATTTTTATTTTATTTTCATGCAAAATTTTAACTTTTAGCTAAATTCATTATACAACTTACTCCCTCCGTTTCAAAATAGATGTCCATTTTGGAGATTAATTTTGTTTCACAATACTTGTCCATTTCAAGTTTCAATGCAATATTAATTATTGTCTTGTCAATAATACCCTTATATATTTATTATAGAGAGAGAAAAAATAGAATGAAATAATAAATGCTTAAGGGTATTATAGAAAACACACACATAATTTCATCAAAAGTAACAAAATTTATTTGGCTTCTTGGTTACAACAATTTCTCCAAAATGGACATGTATTTTGAAACGGAGGGAGTACTATTTTATACTCGTAATTATGTAAATTTTATTTGCATGAATTGCATAACCTTTTCATTTCCAAAAATTATTTTTGTCACACAAAATTGTTCATAACACTGAGGCAGAGGGCTAGCTTACCTCAAAAGTTCAAGAGCACGATAACTACTAGGCCTTATTGTGGAAGATACTTACCATAAGCACTATATAATTATTTATATCATAACCGGTGAAAGTTTGAGCCAAATATATTGGTCATATTATCATACACACAAGACACTTGTTTGGTACTCTAAGCCGTTTTCAAGACACCCTTATTTATTGTTATTCTATGTTAAACCCCTTTGAGTCTCCGTGCAATAATTTCTTTGTTGTCCTTTTAACGAATCATGTCACAAGTTTTGAACCCAAAATGCTTATCTATTTAATCTCTTTGAATTTAGATAGAATCTTAAGTACTTGGTATGCTTTGAAACTATGCTTTGAGTTGCTCTTTGAATTTAGAAACATCTTAAGTTTGAGGTTGGATATTATCAGAACTTGGTTATAAAAAAATGAAAAAGAAAAATATAAACAAAATCATTGAAAATTGGTCTACATAAAAAAAAAAAGAGCCAAGAATAAAAAGTTTGGTCTCTTATAAAAAAAGAATATGTAGTTCTACTACTACCCGTAGTCTGAACCTAAGTCCAAATATTTTGTTAGCCTATTTTCTCAAATATACCTGATCTTAAGTTAAGCTACATTATAACCTTTAAAAGACCTCTAAAAGTGTGTGCGGTAATGCTTGACTTTGAATGACTTTTTAGAATTGCTTCAAGTTCATAGAAAAATGCATTAACATGTTGATTGGAGTGGGAAAATGTCATGACTAGACCTACTAGATTTAGTAAGATACATGATGGAATAAAGTATGGTTGATAGTATGATTACTTTCTCTAAGTTTGTCCTGCTTGAGCGAAAGTGGTAAGTTAGTCAAAGTCGGAAGTGGAACGAATAATGATTTGAGCACCCATTCTAAAAATGTATATCATCTAAAAATTTGTGCAAATTATGCCTTCTTGCTATTTTGTTACTTGATGACAAGCAACAATTTAAGTTTGGGGTTGTGATGACAACTTATTTGATGATATTTTAGCTATATTTTTCAGTCATTTATTAGTAGTTGAGGTAATTTTTTAGATGTTTTAGAAGAGTTTATCATGGCTTAAGAGTCATTTTGTATTGTTTTCTTTAGAGTCATTGTAATTCTATTTCTTCCCAAAACCGAAAACTTCATACTTGTTTTTAGTCTTTTTTTATTGATAAATCATATAATTCGGCAAATCAAGACATCTCATGGAAGAAAGAGAATAAATAACAAAGGAGCTTGAGAAGGTTTTTGAAGACAATACATGGCGGGTAATTTATGTCTCAAGTCCCAAAAACATATCATGAAAAGAAAACACTTAATGAATGAAGAAAAATGGCACAATCGACATATTTTCCTAGGCCATGCGCCCTAGAATGCACCTTAAGCGTATGCCATTTCTATAAGGCAATGAATTCCATTCCCCAAGCGCCCTGTCACATCGCAATAGGAAAACTGCCTTTTTGCTTCTTTTTTTTCTTCAAGTTGGGTCGGTGGATAAAGTCAAGAATTCTTGTGCAAACCTATATTAAATTATGTCTATAAATAAAGAGCCTTCCACACACTATTATTCATTCATAAACTTGGCAATGCAAATGAAGGCCATCATTAAGGAACAACAAGAGTATGTTTGATCCTCTCCTTTGTTTCTAGAGTATGTTTTATATGTATTCAGTTATCATGAGTAATTAAACACTCTAAGGTTAAGGTTATAAGATGAACCTCTATTTACTTGTTGGATCAAATCAATGCAATTGCTTTATTCAGTCATGATCAAAATCATATTTTATTTTCAATTGTTCTGATCGTTATAATTCTTCTATACTATAGGTTTGACAACCCTGAATATCTATGTATGTCTTCTAAGGTAAGAATGACGATCTTGCTTTAACCCGAACAAAAACAATATAAACTTTGCTTAATAATCTTTAATTAATTAGGGCTAATTAGGGATTTTACAATGTGAGTAAATTACCAACCAATTTTTAAAGGCAAGCCTCACTAGAAAGATTTCATGTATTATCTAATGCCTTTAAACAAAGTTCCAAACCCCCTAACATTGTACAAAAGCCACTACTACATATATAACATTCAGCAACATTTGGTCGGTAACATACATAAAAATGTCACTTTTTCGCAATTATTAAAATATTTTTAAAAAAAAGTTACCACACCAATTACACTTTTTAATTCATTTAAACAATATAAAAGTTGCTGCATTTGTTATATAAAAAAAGTTGTTGCGTGTTACTAGTTTTTGATATCTAAAGTTAACAGAAATGATATTTATACAACCACTTTGTGATAATTTTTAGACAACTTTATCTCATACTCACATTATAATCTTACGGGTAGTGATACATAGACCACCTTAGGTGGCAGGTACCACTTGTACACCCACATACAATTGTGACATGTGTCCACGTGGTCCCCACACACACAAAAAATTCACCTTTTGTTTCTCTCATACACTCTCACATGGGATGGTACAATGTGTGTATGGAGAAAAGAGTGTCCATGAAACATTTTCCTATTCTTACTCTTTCTCTTCCTTTTTCTCTCTCCATTGTTTTTAACCAATAAAAAGAGAGAAAATGAAGGTTGTCAAATAGGTTGTACCAAATAGTTGTTCAAATATCATTGCTCTAAAGTTAATTACCTTTTTCCCACAAACAAATCAAGTTTTACATTTTAGAAGTCTCTTTCACTTGTTCACAGAGAGATAACTCGTCTCAATGTCACAGTCAATTCTGGATCCATGGAAACTTCATCTCCTGAATTGTTACTAGATCTAAATTATGTGGTAGTGGGCTTGCTTACAATGTGGTTATGAGGATGAGATAAAAAAACCTTAAAAAATTAAATTAGCATACAACAAACATTGGTAAAAAGAAAGAAACATACAACAAACATTATAGTGTGAAAATGAGGGTAAAAGCATAAGTATAGGTGCTCGTTAAGTTTATGAACAACAACTTAGACACAGAAACAAGGTTATCGAGGTGTGCCATCGGGAAAAGGTTTGAGAGCATCTTGGTTCCCATTAACATAATATTCAACAATTGCTTTCATTCGCCGAAGCTTATCACGGTGGTAATTCAAGTGAATAATTACCGGTTTCAATTTACTGAGGTTCGCATCGTTCCTCACTGTCTTGAAAAGAACTCTGCTATTCATAAAAAGATATATATCCATAGTTCTTTTAGCAGCATGAAGCCCGTCATAACCAGGATGTGATGGATGAAAGAGTTCCTCGTTGAAAACGACTTGGTCCCATGCATTCTCCTTCGAAAGTCGTGCTGCCACACGGTCCAAAAGCTCAATTGAGGGAATGGTTGGTCTGATATAGAAGAAACCACAATTGTAAACAAATATCCTCCTGGTATAAACGCCACTAGACCAACCCATCCCAGGGTCATCGAAGACATCGTTGTAGCCATAAGCTGTCAGGTTATTATGACCATCACTCATGGACTCAACATCCGAATCACGGTATAGATGATCAAAAGGATTCTGCAAATATACTATGTCGATGTCTGATAGAAGAACACTATATCCCAACTGCAAAAATTCTCTTAGAATACGAAATTTAAGCGTGGAGACAGTCGCGCCGTTTGCAATTTTTCCAACAGTATCAATACCATTATCCGGGTCTCTTTGGTAAAATGGGACTTGACTCGATTCACAAAACTTTGCAATCTCATCGTCTAAGGCAACAACTAAATAATTAGATATACCAACTCTCTTGATATTTGTGAACCAGACCTCAAGGATCTCCTTGACATTTGAGTTTGCAAGGGTAACTATGATCTCTCGTTTAACTGCGATTTTCTCTAATAAATTTGCCAATCTCGGGTTCAAGAATTCATCAGGAGCAACAGTAGGATTGGTTCTTAATGCCTTGACAGTACCAAAAGGTCCAGCCTTTTCCAGTTTACTTAATGCTAGCAACTTTTTTTCAGCCTGGTCTTTTCCTTCCGTCAACTCCCTCAACTGTTTACCTAATGCAAGAATCATTTTTTCTGCCTGGTCTTTTCCCTGCTCTGCAAGCTGAAGCCTTTCCGTCAACTCTTTCACCTGTTTTTTCAGCTCTGCATTTTTATCTGATAGTGCCACAAATTCTGATTTTAACATGTTAACTCTATCTGATGATTCAGATTCAGCTGATTTTTCCTGCCAAAAGAAAATAAAATAAAAAATCATTGAAAAACAAAGAAGTCATTATTGGGAAAAAAAGAAAGCTAAGATGCATCCTACAGGAACTCCGATTTTGGGGTTTTGAAGATTTGGATTTGAAAACAGAGATTAAGTACTTCCCTTACCACTCTTATTTTGATTGAGTTACAAGCCTCTCACATTATCTTGATAATGATGAAGAAAGGTATTATAAAATCGGAAATGGTATTTATAGCGAAAAGTACCACGCGAATTTGACCCGACATTTATTCACTCAGATTTTAATTGTTGACTTCCCCTAGTTTTCAACCAGCAGGCCATGATTTCCGCAAAATTCTCTCTTGCCATTGGCTAATATTTTTTTCGAGACAATTTCTAGATAATTCTATTCGCTAGATATAGCAATGCTGATATAAAATTACATGTTGAAATCAGAATTTCAGTAAAAAAATTGAAACAAGAATTCCTTATTAGAATTTATTTTCCAATTAAAATATCATTCCCTTTGTTTTGACCAAAGTTAAAAATATCAACATTTTCATTCTGTCATTTTACTTTTACAATTAATCATCTATTTTCCGAATGTGACTTCTTTTGTAGTATATGGAATCTTGTGTTTTGATTGGTGGGAATCTCTTTTGTTAGTGCAACTGACATCGATGATCAAGCTTTGTAGTTCTGTGGTGCACATATGTCCGTGAAGGATATTCACTCTTTCCTTCAGGTAAGTTGGATATCATGTATCTAGGTTATGTGGAAATAACATAATTCTATAAATTTTCCGAAATAAAGAGTCATCTTTGAACCATTTACTTTATCACATAATGCTTAACTTTGGTGATGGTTGAAGACCAACAACTTAATACTGTTGTCGATTTTCATTATGGGTGACTTAATCAGCTGCTCTGTTTTGGTTTATTTACTATGTAATTTTTCTTAACTTTTTAATCGAGAAAATAGTCACTTTTGTCCCTGACTCTGCACCTCGCTGTCATAAAGGTCTCTGACTCAGAATTAAATACAAAGAAAACTCTGACTCTACACTTTCGTTATCACTTTAGTCCCTGACGTTAAATAATTATGTTAAGCGATGATGTGACACAGGTTTTACGATGACATGACATATGAGGTGTCACATGGACTAAAGTGATGTAGAAAATGGTCATTTTGGTCCCTGAACCAAAAATCGATATCCCCAAATTGAATCTCAAATCCCTAAATGTCTATATCTCAAATCCCTGAATGTTATCTAATTCTCTCTTTTGTTCAAAATCAATCTTCCATTAAACAACAACTTACTGTTAGATCTCTGATTGTGCATACTTACTATCAGTTAGATCCCTGACAGTAAACATATACTTTCACTAAGGTCCCTGGCATGTTGCGGAGCAATATGAGGGCCTTGAGCTTTTTCATCTCCATCTGCCTCCTATAACACATAATGCTTTCAGTTTCAAATCCTTAATTTTAATAAAACTTAATACATGTGTGTCTATCATGTATTCTTTGACAAAAGGAACTTATTAGTGTCTTTAAGAAGATGAAATGATAATAATAGTTATAATTATAATGTTTATTATAGTGTCCATCCCTACACCCCATATTTATAAAAAAAACATTATACTTCATGTGTATATTCTCTTCATTATTCACGAAGTTTGATTGTGGCTTGCATGGCCACAAGTTATACTAATATTATACGTTCATGTGAATACTATATGGCTGCTCAAAAGTTTATAAAAAAAATATTATGTATGGTATTTCTCTGTAATTGCTTGTGCATTTTAACTGTTGGGACCTTAATGAGAGTATATATTTACTGTCAGGGACCTAACTGATAGTAAGTATGCGCAGTCAGGGACCTAACAGTAAGTTGATGGTTAATGAAGATTGATTTTGAACAAAGGAGAGAATTATATGACATTTAGGGATTTGAGATTTAAGGATTTAGGGATTTGAGATTCAAGTTGGGGATATTGATTTTTGGTTCAGAGACCAAAGTGACTATTTTCTACTTTTAATTTAGTCCCTGTGACACCTCATATGCTTTGTCATCGTAAAACCTGTGTCACATCATCCATTAACATAATTATTTAACGTCACGGAATAAAGTGATAACGGAAGTACAGAGACCTTTGTGATAGCGAGGTGTAGAATCAAGCACTAAAGTGACAATTTACTTCTTTTTAATCGTTTTAAATCTTTTTTAACTTAACACTTTTTTTTATCGACAACTTAACACTTTTTAATCCTTTCTAGATACTCATTGTGCTTCGAGGGGAGGTTTGTTTATATGTTTTGCATTTGGCCTCTTCAAAAATTATTATATGAAAGAAAAAACAGTAATTATAATTGTTTAAATAAATAGTATAATTGGAAGAAACGTACTGCACTAAAATCATGCATCTCTTTATATGTTGCACTAAAATTTAATAGGTAATTTATTTATATATTGGTGGAAAGATGGAAACTAATTACTGTGTCCATTTATCTGCTTTATTGTGCTTATATGAAAAGAGATACTCATTTTGACATATACAAGTTTAAAATAATTTTTTCCTTAAAAAAAAAAAGTATAAAATAATTTTCACAATTAAGATCAAAATATACGTTTTTAAAGTGTCCAATGTTATTCTTCTTGTTGCGGAATGTTTCTATTTCGACGGAGATTTAAATAATTTTTTAATCATTAATTTAAATAATATTGTGAAAATAATATCCCCTTTACAATATACTACTAGAATCAAGACATACACATTAAAATGGTAAAAAGTAATTAAGTCTAGGGTAAAATTGAGAAAAATGGTTACACTAACACACAATATATTTTTATACAAGGTTAAAATAAGATTGTTTTATAGTGTCCAATTTTGTTCCTATTGTTGGGGATTTTTCATATTTTAATATTTTAATGGGATTTACTTAATTTTTTAATTGATAATTTAATTAATATCATAAAAATGGTCAAATGGTTTAAATGAAGGTTAAAACTGGAAAAAAATCAGTAAATAAACGGAAACTAACGTGCACTGTTTATCTGTTTTTCTACTGCACTTAACTGTATATAAAAAAGATACCCCCTCCGTTCCTTTTTAAGTGTTTTTTAGGGTGAATTTTTTGTTCCTATTTAACTGTCTTTTGGTATTTTTAAGGATATGATTTGTCAATTATACCCTTTATCAATTACACTTATCTTTTTCAATAAAACTAATTAATGCAATCTATTTGGAAACAAAACTTTGTTTATTTCTTTTAAACAAAGTTTGTTTCTTGTTATCTTCAAATTTAAACAAAATTTTGATACAAACAATGGTTTCAAGAAGAGTTAAAATTCTATAAATAAGATGTTGCAATTGTTAAAAATTTCAAGTGCAAAATAAAAGAACAGATTGGAGAGAAGAAAAATAAAAGACTCCATAAATATTCAAAAGGAAGAAGAGTGGAAGACTCAATGGAACTGCTGATGAGAGGTGGAGAGGGAAAAATAGTTAAAAACTCATATGACAATATACAAGAACAAAATGATAATGAAGAAGAAGAAGTTGAAATAATTTTTATATTGACTTAAAATAATTAAAAAAATATGCACAATATTTAGAAAATTGACAATTGTTTGATAAGAGAGAGGGAGTGCACAAAAAGATAATAACTGACAATTATTTGTTCCAAAATAGCAATTTATTGATGGATTAAAATTGAGGTATAATAGGAAAACAAATGTGCAAAAATACACATCGCTATTTTAGTGTTAATTTTCTAAAAAGACACTTAAAAAGGAACGGAGGGAGCATATAAGTTTTGGCATATAATCTGATCAAATCTTTTTGGCAAATAATCTTAAAATAAACATTTTAAATATGCTTATATATTGTTTCTATTGTAGTGGTGTTCCTCCTATTTTAATGAATTTAAATTAAGTTTTTATTAATAATTTAAATTCCCAGTGTTGTTCCTATTTTAAAATAAAGTAAAAGGGTAAAATTGTGAATATAATAATTTACAATCTGATGACAGTGAATGATTAACACTCATAAAGTTGCAAGAAAATCCCGTAAAAACTTGAGTTTCAACTTTTGTCGATATAAATTTAAGAGTAAATTACACTCCCCTCCCCTTTTATGTTAAATTATAGACTCCCCTCTCCTCATATTCAAAACATGTTAGAAATTTTTTCACTTCCCTCCCTTAAGAGAAGCTTGAATTACATTTTCCTCCTCTCTTATGTTAAAATCTACATTTTACTCCTTAAGTATTTTTCATTTCTAATAATCTAGCAAAAAAATAAAAATCTAACACACTTCGAAAAAATAGTGTTGCGGGTCTATTTTAATATAATCAAAATTTGAATACGTATTTTTCGCTATTTTTTATTCACAATTTCATTAACGTGTAGTCTTAATAGAATACGATTTATCCAATTAATTAAATGTGCTTAAATTCGTTTGAATCGACTAAATCAGTAAGATCAAACACAATTCCACAATGAACCACAAG
>Ga0099826_10004023_pt1 | contig 10191 bp, 4 predicted proteins | sample Mtrugardesep15_FD_76830 | JGI IMG/M metagenome (GOLD analysis project Ga0099826, IMG submission 76830) | Root nodule microbial communities of legume samples collected from California, USA - M. trunc garden sep15 | ecosystem: Host-associated > Plants > Roots > Nodule | place: USA: California...
AATCGTCAATAGGGTTACCGGTTCCACAGGAGAAAAATCCAAGATTCCTTCTTTCAGTGCTGTTCTGGATGTGCCTATAATATCAACCATATTGGTCAGCATACAAGTTCAATCAAATTATTCCAAGTTTTTGCTTACGACAAAATTAAGTGTGTATTTGATTTCACGGTGGAATCTAAAGTGTTCGGATATTATCAGAAAAAATCGAATTGATTCGTTAAGTTGAAAATTTTACACTAACTTCTGGATCAAACTAAATTGTAACATAATCACTATCATTTAAAATCAGTGTTACAGATTGTACATGAGCAAGCAAAATGTTTTGATTTTCTAAAGTAGAATGCAAATACAAACAAACAAAAAATTAAGCTTTATCTCATGTGACAGAAACATATACATAAATTAAACAAGGCTGTTACATTATTGATAAATCATTGAATTTTATACAGTTAGCATACTGTATCAATAATTTATCCACATGATATAGGAAGATAGTGAGAACTTTCTCTCAATTGTAACGGCTAATATTTTTGGATTTATGTGGAACATATGATATATGGTGAATATGCTTTTTTGTCACTATTACATGGATCATGACCAAAGTATGCTACTGGCATCACGTTGTAAGGAATAAATCACATGGTAACATCTTTTATACACTAAAATCAATCACCTATCTAGCATAAAAAAATTAATCAAGATGTCTTAATGAAAAATTACAACAAAAAAAACAAATGTTGTGCCCTTAAGCTATAGGCACATTAAATTGCAAAAGAATTTATAAGCGTGAATTACGGAAAAATCATGTGACTGAAAATATGAAAAGGAGTAGTCAAAGAATGTAACAACCTAAAAGGGTGAAACAAACAAAAGGGTAAAGTGATCATAAATACAAAAAATGGAAAATAACGTGGCAGAGAAAAATGGGTGAGTTGGGGTAGGGTGTTAGGTTTTATCTTACAAAGGATAGTTAATGTGAGCACACCACTATACCCTACCACATTACATGTCTAGTCCCTAAACCACGTGCATATGTTATCATATAGGTGCATTTAGTTTCTCTTTTTTTCTTCTTAATTTGATATGAATTGACAATATAATAAAAAAAATTGAATCCATGTTCATGCGACACGATGCAACAGACAACAACGTCGTTTGATCATATTACAAATATCTAACGACTACGAGAGTACGTTGTATCGAAATCTATAATATGAGAATGTAGAAATAAAGAGAGGGACCCACATCTCAACCATAGAAGCCACCTCTTTTGGATTAGCTACAGCAGCACGCTCATTCAATTTCTCAGCTTGTTTTTCCCTAAATAAAATAACACATAAATTTCAAAATTAGTATCATAACCACAATTCATAAATGAATAATTTAATAAACAAACTTCTAATTAAAAAAGTTTAAACAAACCGTGAAATAAAATAAAATAAGTATAAGACCATCCTGTCAGAAAAAATGTAATAAGGACACCGTCCCTAAGAAAGAACAATTGCACTAGGTAATATTTATTTAACCATTGATATTTAATATTTAATGTATGCATAAAAAATAAATAAATACTAGTATTAGAGGTGCGGTTAAAATTTTCAGTCAAAACAAAAAGGTACGGTAAAATAAACACCAAAACCGTTAAAGCATTTTAAAGAGAGAGAAAGAATAGGATTTATCCAATTAGTTAAAAAGACCAAAATACCACTACCATGTAAGAACTAGGTAGCATTTTGAAGGGTAATTTCGGTAAAGTAAAAAAAGTTTGTTGACGGTTAACGCTAGTGGTGTGAGAAGTTATATTGCTTTTTGCGTATGTCACGGAGAAAACACAACAGAGGCAAAGGAATCCTAAGAATGTACACATAACAGAATAAACGGTCCAGATCGAGAGATAAAACTAACAATCAACGGTCGTGATCGTTAGTTGTTGATACTTGATCTAACGGCTGATGATGATGAAATAAAAGTTGAAATCAACGGTTGTGATTAACGGGGTTTGTTTTTAAGGTTGAAACTTGAAAGAGGGAATGTGAAGAAAAATTGTGAGCGAATCAAAAAACAGAAACATAAACACTAACCTTGCCGCCATTGATGAATCGTTAAAGCTTGGTAACCTATGTGTCTCAGTTTCAACATTGCTGTAATAATAACAACATAGAAAATTATGAGAATGTGTCAGAACAAGATCTTTGTTTTCTCTTCACAATATTATTAAATCAAATAATTAATAATAATTTAAAAATATCCAAAATGGGTTTTGTATCATTGAAATTTTTCAGTAAAAAAAAAACACAAACCATAAATTCACAATGTGGTTAAAAACCATAGAGTGAGAAATTATACTGACATGAATAACAAAATGGGTTAAAGCAAGATCTTTTTTTTTCTTCTAATTTTAACATGAAACAAATTTATTTTCCTTCAAAATCATTTTTCATTAAGCATTTTCAACTAGTAGCAAAAAATTTCAACTAGCTTTTTTGTTGTTTCAAAAAACAACACAATGTAGCTGAAAACAAAAAAACAGAGCAATTCTGCTTCAACCAAAAAAAAAACAGAAACAAAGAAAACCTTAAAAGAACACAAAAACAAGGAAATACCTAAACTGAGAGATCTGTGATGAAGCCATAGCTTCATCATGAACAATGAACACAAAAAGCAACAACAAGAAACAAACATTGAAAACCCATTTTGAAGAAGAAAACTCCATTGTTGTTCACTCTCTCTCTCAGTACAATTTTGCTTTGCTCAAGAAAAAGAATGTGGAAGCTGAAGAGAGAGAGAAACAAAAGGGTCGGTAGAGAGAGAAAGATAAATTGTTGAATGGACTCGAGAGAACAGGTTCCAACATAACGGCCATTATATAGCCTATTCCGAATAACGTCCATTTTTTAACGCCGTTAATTAACTGATCGTTTTTCTTGTTTCGATTCTCTTTCTCTATTTAACGCTGTTAACTGACCATTTTCTTCCTTCATTCTACATCGCACGTGGGTTCAGTGACTATCACGTGCCATACCATAGTCTAGTTACTAGTAGTATTTACTAAGATTAGATTAGATCTGATACGGTTCAACCATATACACAACTTTTTCTCTTTTTTACTTTTAACCTTTTTTACTTTATCCATTACTTATAGTTATTAGTTATTCCCCCATTCTTCAACTAACTAAAACGGTTTTTAATTTGTACGTGTACACAATTTATTCTATAAATCACATCATCATCGTATCATAAATTCATAATTTAGGAGTACAATTTTATTTAATGTTTATTATAATTTTACTACTTTTTGACTCATTGTAATGTTACTACTAGTACTTCTTGTCCTTGTTTTCTCATTTTACTTTATTTTGGTCTAATTGTCTTTTTTTCTTAATAACGACGAGTTTGACAACTTTTTTTTCTATACCATTCATATACACTCCATGTAACAGGGATATTTTAGAAATTTTACCTTACCACTATTCTCTTTTTCATTGTGTGGATCACGTTGGCACATTTCATAATTGTGTGTGAAGGTTCAAAGGATATATGCCACATAAGGTGGTTTATGTATCACCACTCTTTTTTTACTCAAATGTTATTTAGTCATTTAATCTTTATAAAGTTGGTTTAATGTTCTTTTTTTATTCAAGGTTTAATTTTATTTTATTTTTTGTGAGGAAGGTTTAATGTTTCTTAGGATGGTCCTATTTTGTCATTTTGGCTTTACTACAGTGCTTGTCAAAAAGATAACTTTATTATAGTGGTGTTATTTTTCCAATTAAACTGTCATTTTAATTTAGTGATTTCTTCGTCTTTTTTCAAAATACGTACTTATGTTCTTTTTATTAGCACACAAACACAAATTTCTTAACAAAATTGGATGAGTGAGACATTTATGCATACATAATTCATTAACAAAAGGACGTTGTTTTGAGGAATAACGTTGACATAATTTTTGATGTTGAGAATGATCAAATATGAAGTATCGAACCAAGGTTATTTTATAGGTATGGGTTGGGTGAGTGGCCTAATTCGCATCTCGAAACTCCAAATGGTATAACATAGGTGTGGATAACACCATGCATGGGTTAAATTATTTTTGATTTTTTTTTAATAAGGCGAAATAGAAGATATTAACACACGAAAGGAGTTGGCTTCCTAGTACAAGATGTGTCGAGAAGATCAAATAGAATTACAACAATAGCATCGAAAACAAAAGGGTAAAAGATAAAATCAATCAATGTCCAAACAGAAAAGATATGGTAACCAAAAGTAAAATTAGCATACTTATCTTTCAACCACCAAAAGGATCACAATTTAACTTTATTCAACAGTTGTGGAATTGACTTTGCTCTATTGTTAAATAGTCTGTTATTCCTTTCGGTCCACGACAACCAAACACAAGAGGGCTAGATTAGCTGCAAAAATGAACATTTGGGTTTAAAGCCTCCTAAAGAATAAGCAAAGTGAATAAAATGATCCAAAATATGTTGATGATCTACTGAAGAGATACCAATTCATTCCCTAACAAGCTGCCAAAGGGAACAAAAAATAGAACAATGAAGGAGAAGATGATCTGCTGATTCGTTATGGCTACAGCCAGTCACACACAATTGAGAGTCATGAGGAATTATATTGCGGCTGGTCAATTTATCCTTTGTCGGCCACCTATTATGAAGAAGATGTCACGCACAAATAGAGACATTCAAAGGAACATTTGTATAGCATATACGTTCTGAAACTGCATTGATGATGTGCATATCCTTCCGAGTAAGCATTTGATACACGCCACTGACAATATACCCTTCACCCAAATTAGGATGCCCCTTCCATACATTTGGAACGTGATTCTGCAATGAAACATAAAGAAGTAAACTCCTACACTCTGCTACCAACTCCTCCTCCTAGTCCAACAATTTGTGCCTCCACATCCACTTGTCCCCTATTCACCCCACCCTAAAGAATAAATATCCACCACCGACAACTTCTGATAAGTATTTGAGTCATTATCAACCTTCTTCTGAATGATCTCCTCAAACCAACTACCTCCATTAGCACCTAAACCATCTCGAATTCTCACCACCTCCCGTCACCAAGAAGAACCATCCCTCACCTTTCTTTTAGTGTCCCATTCTCCTCTCCATAATGAGCTGACAATACCTTAAACCTCAACCCCCTCCCTTTCCATCAGACTCCTCTAACTCCATTTACCTAAAAGAGAAATATTAAATTCCTTCATCCGCCTAACCCCCAAACAACTATGCTTATTTCTCATACAAATAGAATCTCAATCAACCCAAAAAAAATTCCTATAATCATTACCCCTTCCCCAAAAAAAATATTTAAAATAGATTCAATAGAGGAAATGATACATGAGGGAGCTTTGAAGAAGGAAAGAGCATAGATCGAGAGAGAAGACATGCTGAATTTAACGAGAACTAAGCGGCCTCCAAAAGAAAAATTTATGCTCTTCCATTCGGAAAATATAGCCTTAATGCAGGAAATAACTAGCTGTCAAAAAATTAAACGTCTAGCATCACCACAAATAGGAAGGCCCAAATATAAAAAAGGTACACGTTTTTATTTTATTCATGTGTTTACACTTTTTAATACCTTTATTTTATCCTTAACTTTGTCAAGGACAATACTCAACACACCCAAATTTAATGTTGTCGATTTCTTTTTTTGTTATTGATTGCATTCTCAATTTTGTGTCTGTTATTGTTTTTGCTCAAAGAATACATTGAAATTTAAATCTAAAATTTGAATAGTTTTTGTTATTGTTTATCTAGATATTCCTATTAGTTGGGACTTATTGGTTTCGAAGAAGTCTCTATGGAGTTTTATTGTATGTGACTAAGGTTATTATTCGTGTTGATTTGTTTTATTACGTAGATTTTGTTTGGAAAGATTGAAAAAAGTGATAAAGATACAACGAGAAGTGAACCCTTAATTAATGTATGTATTTAAATCATAAATTAAATGATCTTAAAATTATTTTATTATATTTTAAAATGACATTTTTTGAGTTAAAATTACTAAAATGTATGATCACTTATATTTTTCCATTAAAACAATATTATTTCCCTTCAACATATCACATCAACGTTTCTAGAAAAGCAAATTCCTTTAACGATAAAAAAATAAAAGACTCCTAAATGTTAAAGATGAAATGAAATAAACAAAAAAAAAATTACATTATCTATAGTAAATAGACTTTTCTAAAAGACAAACAAATTGTATTTCATTAATACTATTTAAAGTATAGGATATGCAAGAGCAAACAGAAAGAAAAATAAAAAGTTTTCCCCAAATAATACACAAAAATACACTAAAACAAACCAAACCACGTTATACATTTAGCAAGAGCCACAAGTCCAACCTAAACACAAAATAAGTCAACCATAATACTTAGATAACCAAGTGGTTGGACACACAACTAATGTAAAACAAAATTAAATCATTTCATATGTGATTTAATACAACACCATGATAAAAGTTCGATGTCCTCAATCATCTTATTCACATTTACTTGTAGACGATTAAAAAGGATACTATTCATTGATTTCTTAATAGACCATATACATGCGAATCAAATATAATTAAGTCTCTCTTGTTGGATTTGAGTAAGATTGTAATTGATAAGAACACTTGATATGTCTAACCAACTAAGAATGCCCTTTAAAATTTGACTAAAAATAAGACTTTACAAAAATAAATTATGAACGATTTTCTCACCGCCATAGCTACTCGCACCAAGTCATGAATTTGAATTTAAAAAGGCACGTCTAACCAAAGTGTCTTTCATAGGATACCTAATATTTAGTAACTTCAAACACACAAAAAGACTTCAATGGCACAATTTTTGTAAAAAGACAGTGTATCAACTTCATGGATCCGACTCCTATAAAATGAGAAATTCAATTTCGATTATAAAGTGATTAATATCAACCATTAATTCAAAAATCAAAGGTAGATAATATAGGGATTTAGAATGTCTCAATTGAAGATTTCACGTGATTTTCCTCTGGTTGCAATATCCACCACTAAAAGACTCCATCTCTCAATTTTTTTTATATTGGCAAAATGCACTTTTGGCCCTCTAAGTTTTCAAAATTAGCAATTTTGACCTCCAAAGTTTGAAAATAACACTTCTAGCGTCCTAACTTTCACCTCCTTTGCAAAGCCATGATCCTCCCTGATTTTGACATGGTCAACAATGATGTGGCAAACTTTTTTCATGTATTTGCATCTTCAAACCATCATAAATTTAGAATCACACATACACCAAAACAAAAAATTCAACATTTTGTCTAGATCTAGCATTCTTTCTATCATCTCCACTCATCCCATGAATAACATTCTTTCTCGGTGAAATCATATATTGTAGACGTTGTTGACAGATCTGGTAGGTGGAGATCTTGAAAATAAACCATTGACGATTGTAAATGGAGGCGGTTTGTGATCGGTGGCGATATCGAAGACACGATTTGAGATGAGGGTGGAGTTAAAACAAACTTCATCGATGAGGGAACGAAGGAAGGAAGGATAAAGGTAGATGAAGGTGAAGGTTAAGAAGGAAAGACATAGGTAGTGGGAGCATTCCTTCCTCCAATTCTTATTTTCGTGAATTTTTGGGTTTGAAGTTGTAAAGAGGATAGTTGCAGTGTTTTATGTTTTGCAATTTTTATTTTGCTTTTTAATCAAATTCAGTACAAGTGCTTACGTGGCAAATGTTTTATGATCTTTTTGCCACATTAGTGTTGACCAAATCAAAATCATGGGTGACCACACTTTTTTAAAGGGGGTGAAAATTTGGAGGCTAAAAGTGCAATTTTCAAACTAATGGGGCCAAAATCGCTAGTTTTGGAAACTTGCATGATCAAAAATAAACTTTAGTCATTTATAATTTAAAACTTTCTCTTTTGTATTTTTTTTAAGGTCAAGATTCCATTGGCTGTCATCAGAGGGATTTCTCATGGGAGGGAATACGCTTCCATACTACTATATGTATATGATAACAAAATATGAGTTTGTTAAAATATCCATTAATTTTCTCAATTTAAACTTTATTTTTTTTAGGATTTAATTCACAATTCCACAATCATGAACAACACATCAACTCATTTAAATACGTAAAATAAATTTGTAAATTTTTCAATGGATATTTCTAATATAATTGCTTGAATGCATAGTTAATAACAAAGAGTAAAAACCAAAAACCAAACCAAGAAATTCCTTTTTATACAAGTACAGATGATATAACGACAGCTAACACATTACCCAAAAACTATAGTTCAATTAGAACTGCACTTCATATGATTGATTCCAGGGAAAGAAACCATAATAAAAGTGTCATTGGAGAATAAAATGAAATCACATGCAATAAGATAACAATAAAAACAAAAACCATTGATTAACCTCAATATTATATCCTATATAGCATAAACATATAATAAGAGAAGAGAGAATAAATAATAGTAATAGATGATATTAAAAGTGGTGGGTAAAGAAAGGGACCACGTGAGGAGGAGGTGGTGTTGTGGGCCATAGGAAGAGATCCCGGGAGTTGGGACCGTACAAATTTGGATAAACAGAAAGAAAAAAACACTAATCTCACAGTTTACTGCTGATTTCACGCTAAGTCACAACGCGTAAGAATAAAGACAACAACCAATAACAATAATGTATAATATATAGTTTTTATAATGAATGAAAGGAATAAAGAAATAGAATAAGAGAAGAAAATCATAAAAGAAAAAGAAAAATCGAATTAATATATAGTTTTTGTTTGGTTGATTGATTATTATTGAAATTGATTCCGCGGTAACGTACGTCCAAGATAGATGCGCGATAATCACGGCCAGTGACTTTCTTTTTAAGTTTAATGAGTTTGAAGACTATTATTCCATTTCATCCACTATACAATTTATGTTCAACATTTCAACTTTTACTAGTACTACCAACAAAAGTTACACCTTGTTTATTTTTATGTCACCTACTCAACTAACATGAATTTTTATGAATTTTTTAATTAGTCAAAAATGAAAACTGACATGGCATTGTGTGTTTTATTACCTTGTAGGAAGAATTGATTTTGTCATCGATGCTGGATAAGTATGGAAAAGAGTCGGACTATGTAATAAACTAATATTTGAATTTCGATTGAAGGAGGTTTTCACATTAGTATCTGATATTGTGTTAAATAGAATATCTTCGTTTGAAAGAACTTATAACAAATATTTAATTGCAAACTTATTAGTTTAATCAATAAAAAGTTGACTCATATTTCTCAATAATATGGATTCAATTACCGCTATCAACGTAAATACTTCGTTAGATGAATAATATGTTAATGCCTCTGTAATCACTTTTGAACCTTAGGCGTTTACCTACCTATGAGACTATATATCTTTCATACAATTTTCAGACATTTGTTCTTGTTTTGTTGAGGTCCATTTTCCCTTAAAACGGAGGGCTACTGATCAAAGCAACATGACATATTATAATTAAATTGTGAGGGTAATTTATCTAAATATTTTTCTCTCTACTTAAAGATATTTAATGAAATATCAAACAAGAGATTTTGTCCCTTTCATGAGGAGATTCAGCTATAGGATTTTCTTAATACTGTTAGAGATTGTGCCACTATGTGTGGGGATTAAAGATAACTTTTCAGATGACGATTTTTTTTTAAAAGGGGACTGAAAAGTTTTCCATTATATATTTTTTTTGCGTTGCAGCTAGATTTCCATTCATCATCTAAATATTCGTAATCTTTGTTTTTTAAACCTCCATATGTTGGCCCATGCATACGTATATGTACTTAATTAATAAAAAAATATAAATTGGTCTTGCAAACGGTAAAAGATCAAAATCTAAATCTGATATTTTAACCAGTAAAAAACTTTTATTTTTTAGTTTGATATGTTGACATTTTTGAATTTCACCACATTTGACTTAACTCTATAAAGCATTTAATTTTCTTTTTTAAAAAGGAAACAAAATAAATAACAATGTCCTATTCTCATTCAAAACCAAATCATTCCATAATTATGCCATATCTCCTGCTCAGTATATTTTGTTTTTATTGTTGAAGATTAGGTTCTTTGAAGTAATCGAATTTGAGTATGAAACCTGCAGTCAAAGACTGAAGACTTGCAAGCCTCTTAACTAAAACGAGCAAAATGAAGGATAGAA
>Ga0099826_10004024_pt1 | contig 10186 bp, 6 predicted proteins | sample Mtrugardesep15_FD_76830 | JGI IMG/M metagenome (GOLD analysis project Ga0099826, IMG submission 76830) | Root nodule microbial communities of legume samples collected from California, USA - M. trunc garden sep15 | ecosystem: Host-associated > Plants > Roots > Nodule | place: USA: California...
TTAGATAAAATTGCTTCTTTTTTTTTAAACAAAGTAGATAAAGTTGTTTAGAATTTCTTCTTACTACTTTTTTTTTTCCGGTAAAATCCAAGCTTTAATTTGCAAAATCTTATTCTCCACTTATTTTTTTTATCAATCTTCACTTATCTTAAAACCCTCTTCGAAAAAATAAATAGTAAGTTCTACCATATAGTAGATCCTACTATCATTAAAAAAAAATTTCTTAAAAAAAATCTCTAAAGACAGACAAAATAAAAATAATCATAAATTGATAGGACCCTAACTCCTCGTAACTTTATGACTACATTGTTACATTGTTTTTAGACAAATGTGGTTTTTGATGTTGAATCTACAACACATATTTGACTTACAAGATAAATGTATAGTTTACACCTTTACTAAAGCTTAAAAATTTACTTGGTAGTTTTCATACTTCAAATATATGAAAACGTCTTTTTGATAAAAATTATACTTCTTTATATGTGAGAATGTTAGTCGTTAAATATGAGTACCTATTTTTCAATTGAGATTTAAACCTTGGTTTTTATGTTGTAGATTCACTCTTATTGGTACTTATATAATTTTTTTTTTTTTTTGTTAACTCTAAGATGACATTCAACCAAGACGCATGTAAAGTATGATAAACATTTGTCTCATTCAATGATGAAGTTTATCTTAATGATTTGTTCTTAAATAAAGTTTATTAAACACTTGAACTCAACTATGGATTGCGCGTATACAAGTTTATGACACCCATTTAAACATATACTACCTCCAATTTCAACTGTGAACAAAAGTTCACTTTTAAATTGATTCATATTAATGTATTTGATATATTTTTAATACATACCAAACACATTAGTTATTAAATTAATCTAAAAAATGAATTTTTCTTATAATTCAAGTATAGAGTGTACGAAATTTTGCTTAATCTAAAAACAAATTTTTTGAGAGAATACGAATTTGATTATTAGATGTAATAATTATTGATCCGATTATATTTATTTCGTTATATCATCAACTCCCTAATGGTTAGGAAGAAAAAATATGAGAGAACAGGAACCGTAGATTTTAGAATAATATCGAACGGGTGAGATAAGGTAAAAGCTATTGATGAGGAATAGGGTGCACCTTCACTTCACCATTGAATAGAGAGAGAAGAACAGAATCAGCATCAAATTGAAAACACAAACAAACAGAGAGAAAGAAAACCCTAACTCGCGTTAAAGAGAAAGCTCATCATCATCAACCATGGCACTCGCTTCTCGTCTCGCATCCAAATCCAAATTGGTTTGTTCCTCATTTCTTCTACTCATTCTCGCAACCGATTGCATTTCTATTCTTTTTCATATTCCAATTTCTCATTTTCATGTTATTTGGATCTGAGCTAATTTTGTGTTTTATCCGATTCTCAATTCCACTATTGAAACAAAAAATATTTGTTAAATTAACTAGTTTCTTCATTGGATTTCGATTGTTAAGATCTCACAATTAGGTTATTATTTTCTCTTATCAATCGCGTATTACAATTTTCTGCATCTAGCTACAAGTATTCAATAATCACTCATCAATCATTATTAGCCATGGCCACATCATAAAAATTATTTTTTTTCAGCTAATTGTATACTAGTTGCATTGCGGTCACTGAAACTGTATATAATTTTACTGGTTGATATGAGTTATTTGTTTATTAAATTAAATGTGATGGGTTCTTTAATCCACGTTCTGATTTTATTTTTTTTTGCTTGAATTGTGCCCAATTTTCTACTCCTGGTATAGCTGTATGGTAGTCAAATGCTTCTGCAAAGGGAGTTTGCTGTTCCGGTTCGTCACTTTGCTAAAGGAACCGAAGGGTCGGACCTTCCTGCCCTTAAGGGAGACCGTGAGTTCCCCTTTACTTTGGACTTGTATTTTTTATATTATGAGCATTTTGTGACTGAAACAGTGATAGGCATGTTTGTGTTTGATTCAATAGTTGTTTCTCTCTTCGCGTTTGTTCAACTTAAGCTGATTTATGCAAAGTAGAAAAGGAATAGCCACTTTGATTTTGAATGGAAATTTTGTGCTTTTTTATGTGACTTTCTGAATTCTGACAATATACACTTAATTGGATGACAAAAGAGATGCTGAAGAACATTTATTTGGAAGTGAAGAACAAATTTGAGACAGCCATCGGAATATTAAGGAAGGAGAAGATCACCATAGCTCCAGAGGATCCAGCTGCTGTTTCTCAATATGCAAAGGTCATGAAAACAATCAGAGAGAAGTGAGTTTCTCCTTTACCTTCTTGTTTTTATCGTAGTCTTTCTTCTCAGTATTTACCAGCTTATATCTCGTAATCTTTTAAACATTTAATTTTTGTTATTTACAATACTTAATTATGTTTTGCCTGAATTTTGTTGTGCATTCTGCAGGGCAAACTTGTTGTCAGTGGCTCAAGATGTCATGGCTGACATTGATATAGAGACACAAGATATTCCCGATGCTCGAACTTATCTTTTGACCTTGAAGGAAATCAGAACCAAGTACGTGATGTTCTATTTTACTCTCCATTTTTAACTAGATGTGCATTATTATTATTATTACTTTTTAACGTTGAAGATCTTTGTTTTTGTGATATGTATTATAATATGATTATTTCTATTCGGTTTACCTTTTTCTCATTGTCAAAGTGCTTTCTCTTAAGGTGGTGTCTAACTTAATTGAATGTCAAAGTGTCAAAGTGCTTTCTCTTTGTGGTGATGCACAACATTTTTATACTTATCGATTGAGGGTTTTAAGCAATTCTGATATACTCCTACAACACCATAGTTTTCTCCCCTTCCCTCCTAGTCACTCTGTATCTGTCCCACGATAGAACCACCCCTTCTATGTCAAAAATACTGAAATTCCAGTAGTGTGTTTCAAATCAAATATTTTAGGAATTATATAATGAAAATTATTAAGATTATTGGTATGCCCACACCCACTTTCTCCTGCCCAAGTCAAAACAATCAGTACCAAAAGAAAGAAGTTAACCGATGAAACAGAAAAAAGAAGAGAGAATGTAGGATAAGCTTAAGGAAACAAGAAAACAACAATAAAGAGATACATTCATAAACCCAACGCCGGTTCCACCTGGAGCATCTCCAGTGCTAAAGCTCCGGCACTGGCGCCAACAACAGGACTTGAGGACCATGGTATCATTTCAATGGAGATTTAGGATATATGGGGAAGGATTTAGCATGGAAGGAACACCATAGAATCTAGTGAGACTTCAAAATCAAATGATAGATAAAATTTGTGTGCAATGTACCACTTAATGTATTTGTGTCTGTTACACAACGCCTTCTTTTAAACACGTGGTTCTTAAAATTGTCAATCACTTTGTTCTTTCCTCAAAATCATGAATTCCCTGAATTGTTATTATTATTTACCCGATTAGTTGTCCTTTTCAAACTTATGTGCGTGCGTATGTATTATATACACACACACACACAAATTAGAGAAAAGGGAACATGATGCAGACATCCCATGCTTCAGGTTACATCAGGCTCTAGTCACATTGGCTCATATATCTGGGTACATTTCTTTTCAGGAGAGGTCTTACAGATGATCTTGGAGCAGAGGCTTTAATGTTTGATGCATTGGAGAAAATTGAAAAGGATTTAAAGAAACCCCTATTGAGAAATGATAAGAAAGGAATGGACCTTCTTTTGGCAGAGTTTGATAAGATTAATAAGAAGTAAGTTCATATTCCTATATTGTATCTTTTCAAGCTTTTGTATGTAACTATTTTATTGTTTATGTTTTCATGCAATTTAACATGATACTTTCTATATATTTGGTGATTTTTAAATATTATTTTCTGGTGTAGTTGTATTTCAGTATCCTCATTCTATTGTAAAATGATAATTTCATCTTATGCTGTAGAGGAAACAGTTTTTTGTGATAAAATGTATTTTGAGTAGACAATGTCGACCGACTCTTATAATCTATGAAGGTATTTATGTGTTTTCGTTCTTTCCAAATATTGCATTTTGTGGCTGCTTGTTTGGGAATTTTATAGTCTATCCTCTATGTGTGGCGTGGTCAATTGTCCCTTTTGTGTTTCGTTTGGGATTCCATTTAGTTGTTCAAATGCTAGCTTTTGTTTGGGTAATTTAAATGTTTACTTTGCTAGGGAGGATTCTAAAGTGTTTAATTATTATCTTCATTTGAGCAGAATGAATTACTGGGTTATAAATTATAATTACTTTACTTATTTTGGTTTTCCACTTGTTTTTTCACCCTTTGATGGTGCCATCTTAGCCTTGGAATTCGAAAAGAAGAATTGCCAAAGTATGAAGAGCAGCTGGAGCTTAAAATAGCCAAAGCACAGTTGGAGGAGTTGAAAAAGGATGCTGTTGAGGCAATGGAAACTCAAAAGAAAAGGTATCACTCACAACACCCTTTTTTTAAGAGGCAAAATAACTACCCACAGTACCATTTCTAAGTTCTAACTTCTGTATCTTTCCCTTCTCCCTGATTCTCCTGCTTTTCCAAATTATAACAAAAACACCTTTGTTAAGCGCATGATACTTGCTTTTATATTCTACCTGATTCTAACTTTGAAGATAGTAGTATAAAATGTCCCCATGGCTTTTGAATTTTGAATATATGAATTTCACATGGACCAATTGATTTGTTTGAAATAGGACTATTGTTATGATTAGAGACACTTTTTACTCGTCTCACTACGAAGTAAATAAAATTTTAAACCATTATATGATTTATTTTTCCTTGTCTGCTATTTCAGGGAGGAATTCAAGGATGAGCCTGCAGCTGTTGATGTCAAAACTTTGGACATCCGGAACTTCCTTTAAACTGTCTTCAACATATTTTTATACATTATAAAATATTGCATTTGGATAATGGTGAGGCCATGTTTCTTCAATAAGTAGACACCAATGAAGCCAGTTTGAAGATTCTTGAGTTTTCAAGTTCTTTTTAATTCCAAATTCCTTGTGAAATCTGGAAGTTGAAGTAATCAAATGTTCTAAGTTTTATTTTTTGTCAAGTTGTTTTTCCCGGATTATTCTTATTAAAGTGATGGATGTTCCCAATTTTGATTGCATCCATCTATTCTTCGATATAGGAATCCGTCATTTGAGTATTTTAAAAAATAAAGTATTTGATTTCACAAGAGAGAAGACTGGGATGGTTACATCTTGATTCATAACTTGTGGATATGATCATCCAACATGATGATTACTTACATTTGAAAGCAAATTGAAAACCGTGTTTATTTAGATACAGTATAATCTTTGCATCTGCTACTACTAAAGATCCCTCTAAATATTGCAGGAAATTTTTGCCTTTTTTTCATACAACAATTTTTACTATTTATGGATGCTTATTAGTTCAGGATTGAGTTTTTAGTTTACTGGTCAGAACATTTAAGTTTATGTCTGATCTAAATTGTCTATTTTTTTTTTTTTGTTGGGTTAAGAGGATGATATACAACGACGTTATGAATATATTTATATAAATATCTGAATCTTGGAGTTTGTAGACGTGACATTGTTCTGATTTATCCTTTGATTAATAGCACTCTAAACCGATTTACGTTTCATAGACATAATGATGTCGGTTGCATAGTTCATTTGATAGAGACGATACATTTTATAATTGTAATGTGTAGGGGTGGTGGTTTGAATTTTAGATGGTGGGAGTTTGAACTTCGGACACATCAATTATTAACCTAACAATAGGTAGAAGTATTTTGTCAGTTAATTGAAGTGCCCAGCAAATCAAAGCAATTAAAATTGGTTATCAATATAAGTAACAAAACTAGAATCCTTCAACAAACAAAAAAAGTAACAAAATTAGAAGCAAACAGCGTGTTTTTATTTTTTTTATTTTTTCAAATTAGATATCTTCCGCGTAGAATTGTGAAAATGAAGTGAGTTTAATATTATACATGACCTTTCAAAAACATTATGAAATATTTCAAAAAAAAAAACATTATGAAATAATTATACGCGAACTCCTTCTTTTCTTTTATTTGATAAATATAATGCACTAATGATGTAAAATGACGTTTAATCGTAGATTATTACAAAGTATTAGACTCGATGATACAATATATTTTGGAAAGTAATATTAGCTCAAAATATTAAAGTGAAACATGTTGCATAAGAAAGCCGAACAAAGTTTGTCCGAAGAAAATAAACCCATAAATTCATTTTTCTAAATAGTTTTAATCATTTTTTTTCCAATCATCATTATCATTTTTCATAAAAAAAAATAAAATCAACCATGACCAAATTCCAACTCCGTACCTAAGCTAAAGATAAAATTACGAGTTTTATGATGATTTTTTGGGTTTTTTTTAATGAATTTTGTGGGTTTTTGGTTTTTATAATAAAAAATCAGAGAAATATATAGTATAAATACGAAAGTGTTGTCTGAAATTAAGTTAGAAAACCAGTAATTGTGTAATTTTACTAAAATTATATGTAACAAAATTTGAATTCTATCCGAAAATAAAACCTGAAAAGTAGGTTGCACAGTTTATATTTTTGATAAAGCTTGCTTGCATAGTGAGGTAAGCAGTGAGTGGCTGTCTGTCTCTTGTTTTCCTAACATAACATAATTCAAAGTGTTACCATTTTGGTCTCTTATTCATTCTAAGATGTCCTTTCAACTGCAACTTCATCTTCCCTCACATGTGCTTCAAACTCAAACAAACAATCGTTTCTATGCTCAACACTACTTTCCCTTTTCCCATTCTTCACCATGCTCATTCTCAGCTAATCTCTCTTCACACACCACTTCTCCTTATTGCTTTCCTCCATCATCATCGTCATCAACAACTGTGGACTCTGATGTGACGACGGATGAGCCGCCGGTGAGGATGGTGGCTATAGTTGGCCATGGAGCTGTCAGCCCTCTCAACTCTGCTTCTTGGCAACAAGTCATGCTTCATACTGTTAAGTATCCTATTTCCTTCCCTCTCTCTCATTTTGATGCTGTCTTTCAACTTTATCACAATTAAGCGTTTTATTAGACAACAAGTTATTATTATTATTATCTATAACCTTTTTATAAGTTATGTTGGAGAGTTTGTTTATTGAAATAAGTTGAAAATTGCAAATGACATCTAATTAGATATTGTATATAGACCCTGTTTGGATAAACACTTAGAAGATAAAATAAAGTCCAAATGTTTTCATATAAGTTGTAAGTTGTTTTCATAAGCTATCTTGAAGAGCTTGTGTAAGTAAGCTGAAAACAACTTATGGACATGTCATAAGCTATTTCTAAAAGTTCTCCGAGACAGTCTCACATATACTTGTATCAGTAGATAAGCTCAAATAAGTCATTCCAAATTCATAAGTTTCATGCCACAAGTATGTAATCCAAGAGTGGTATTTAGGAGAGTAGTATGCATATAGTGTAATGGGAAATGTATTATTGTTTGTGGTGGAGAAGAAAAGAGAAGGAAATAATATATGTGTATGCATATAAAATAGTAAAATCTGGAGCACGTAAAGTTTAGTTCCTTACATAGTTAAATTTCAGGGTGATATACTTTAGCAAACCATGGATTGTGCTGAAATAGCATGATTCATAAGGAAACAGAAACAACCAATTGACAAATCTTATTCTGAATTAGCTTCTTATCAATAGAAGTCTCCTCAAAGATTTGAGAATTAACTAAGAAAATATGAAGAACTGAGTTAGAACTTGCAACATGTCTTTGATTTTCAAGAGCCAAAAATGTTTATTTACGTAGAAAGTAGCTCTATTCAATGTCTATTTATGCCAAAAATCTTAAAAAAAAGAGCTAACTTCAACTTGTTGTAAAGCTATCATTTAAAGAATTGTTTGTAGTCATTGCAAAATTCTTTCAACTATTCTTTTCTTATAAGTGTTTATTGAGAAGCTTATCCAAAAAGGCTCATACTAACAGAGTGATTAATTTTTCTGTTTGCTCCTTGCCATTTACTGTTCCCTTTAACCAGGCAAAAAGATTGAAATGGGTTGATGAAGGGTATGAACTTCTTGTATTTACCGACGAGTGCATTCAATCTAATGAACCACTCCAGAGAGAATTACTGAAGGCTGATATATTAGTGATTGTCGCTGTTACAAACAAAGAATCGGTTAACTGGATTAAAATCAGCAGCAAAACTACTGAAAATGTAATATGCTTTGACTCTTCGCCAGATTTGAAGAACAAATTAGGAGGCTATGAGATTCACAATGAAGTAAGGGGAAGTATATTTGGAAATATATTGGGGAGTTCCGAGTTAGATAAAACCAAAGACTCATATGAAGTAGTGCAAACTGTAACCGAAGCATGGGATCGACGTAGTTCCGACGATATACGGTTCTGTTTGCTTTTATTAATCAATGCCTATATAAGGCCTGTTCCAGTATTGAAGAACTTGAGAGCAAAGGGTTTTTCTACTTTAAACTGTATGTTGAAGAACTGCGGTCGTCAGGTACTTAATTGCTTGTTGGATCCCAACTGTAGAAAAGCTCTTCAATGTCTGAATAAGTGCAGTCCTGTTGATCAAGTATGTAATTACCGATGCATCGCTTCATACGAAAGTGCGAATCTGGAAGCCTTTTCGCTTTGCGTGTTACAGAAAAACAACTGTCTTGAGTTGGAAGCAGAAGTCCCTACCAAGCCATATGTGCCTCCAATGGTTGAATTTCGCGGGCAGAACTTGAGTCATGAAATTGCAGAAGATTTGTTTGTTGGTTGGTTAGGGAGTTTGCAATGGAGCTGGCGCGTTGTAGCGGGGCAGAATCCAGCATATGATCAATTCCCTTGTCAATATCAGCTATTCTATAGAGGAAAAGCAAAAGGGTCATTTTGGTATGAACCGGTATTTCAGGTAAAAACATTTGAAGGCCAAATGGTATGGAGGAGGAGAAAATATAGGGTTAAGAGAGGTAAGGTATATGGCACATTCTATTTCAGTGTATTAGATAATGGAGTTATTTCAAATGAGTTTTGGACAATTGTGGATGTAGCTAATGACCTTAGTTGGGGTTTGTTCCACTATCATGGAGCTGCTAAAGCTGCAGGACAGTCTTATACTGGGGCAGTACTTGTTAGTCCAGATGGAGCATTTCCAAATGAAAGAGAGAGGACGAAAATTGTTGCTGCACTAGAGAAATGTGAAATCAAAGAGTGGGAGCTTTTCTTTGTTGACAATTGTTCATGCATTGATCCTCCATTAGGAACTCCAGAGGGTTCAAGTTTTCATTCCGTAATCCCAATTAATGATCCAAATTGGATGAATGTGTGAAGCTCTCATTTTATTTATCTTCTGATGCAATATTCGATGCTAGTTGATTTGTTAAGTTGCTGCTTTTCGTCCCAAAATTTAGTTATTAGCAATAAGCTTGTTATCAGGGCCTATAATCGAATCATGTATATTCCAGTTCTATGATGAATGTTGAAATGAAAAATGCATCCTCTCAATTTGACCATTGTTAATGTGGGAGATCAATAGTTCAGATCTCAACATTATTTCCTCCATTTTGTTTTCCAATTCCACTCCCGTTGTAATTCAGCTTGTAGATCAGATATCAAAAATGCATCTTTTTCAGAAAAATGTGCTTGAGACATGTTCAATTACTATAGGACAGACAAATCTTAACCAGGAATATAAAGGCATCATTATAAAATGGAAAATGCTAACCAGTGCCCAGAGGGTTAAAGATATGAAAAAAGAAATTATATAGTAGTTAATGCATTGAAATTGTGTAATTAATTGATAATAATCTCAAAAGCAGCTACCTTTTATGGTAATAAATCCATATGATTAACCAGTGTCCCAAGGGCAAGACCCTTATAAAATTGATATGTTCACTGACATTTATTTTAAAATGTTTAAATACTTTTTTGAAGTTTAATATTTGTCTTGTCTTTTATAATGACCGTTACCAAGTATATACCATGTCTTTTTTTTCCATAGAGAGCTATGTTCTAACTTTAAATGGGACTAGGGGTGGGAACATGCCAGGCTGTCCGACAGGGGCCTATGGCCTAGCCTACTTAAAGCCTAACTCGGCCCAGCTTGTTTAATAAAAAGGCCAGGCTCAAGCTTTTTACAAAGCCCATTTACTTAAATAGGCTAGGCTAAGGCTTACAAAAAAGCCTATTAAGCCCGTCGGGCCGGCCTATTAAGCTTTTTATATATAA
>Ga0099826_10004025_pt1 | contig 10186 bp, 8 predicted proteins | sample Mtrugardesep15_FD_76830 | JGI IMG/M metagenome (GOLD analysis project Ga0099826, IMG submission 76830) | Root nodule microbial communities of legume samples collected from California, USA - M. trunc garden sep15 | ecosystem: Host-associated > Plants > Roots > Nodule | place: USA: California...
GTACACATGGCATTTGTGATTTTTTTTTATAAATAAAAATTAAAAAATTCAAAAAAACATTAAAAATGAATTAAATTTTAGAAAAATTAATAAAAATGAAAAAAAGTACCGAAAAAATATAAAAAAATCTAGAAAATTTGATAAAAATGATTAAAAAAATTAAAAAATGAAAACAATTCTGGAAAAATTTAAAAATAAAAAAAAAATCTAGAAAAACTAATACAAATTAAAAAAAATCTGGAAATTTTTTTAAAAATTAATGTATATCAAAATTTTCGAAAAAATTATAAAAATTCTGATTTGATTCAGATTATTTTAAAAAAATTATGGAAATTAATTTTCAAAAATCAAAATAATTAGATAATATTTTAAATTTTTTATAATTTTAATCTAATTCAGATTTTTTTTATAAGTTTTTCTAAAAAATTTCCAGATTTTTTTTCCAATTTTTTTTTTAGTTTTTTCCAGAATTGTTTTTGTTTTTTAATTTTTCCACAATTGTTTTCATTCTTTAATCATTTTTGTTAATTTTTCCAATTTTTTTTCATTTTTATTATTTTTTCTAGAGTTTAATTCATTTTTTAATATTTTTTTTGTTTTTTTATTTTTATTTTAAAAAATCACAAATGCCACGTGTATCCCAAAAAAATAAAAAATTTATACAGTCAGCGTGCCATGTCATCAGAAAAATGTGACTCAGCGTGCCATGTCAGCGAAAATGCACAGTCAGCTGACCTATAGGGGTATTCTTATTTTTCTTTTTACAAGGACGGAATCCGACAAAAAAATTTCACAGGGGGAAAAACCAAAAGTGAATATTAGAGAGGTAAAAACCTATTAACTCAAAAGTTTATGCAGGTAAGGGTCACTTTGACTTTGATCACTCTGATTTTTATTTATTTTTTCTTTCCAATATGTCCATGCAATTTCAAAACACTTTAAATTTGGTCTACTATCAAATATTTCTTGTTGAAGTGGTCGAATTTTAATGGTTTGTCATATGTCACTCGGACTTAACTTATGTTGATTCATTAAAACATCTTACTAATTAATTTTATTAATCATCTCTCTCTATTTATTAGTTTTTGTAGCAAAGAAAAATAAAAGTAGAAATTAGGGTTCATATAAAATGGAAGTGTTGACCCAGTTCCTCCTCCTCCTCCTCCTCCTCCTCCTCCTTCTTCCATAACCATTAAAATTTAGAGCTCAACCCCTTTCTATTGTTATCCAACAAACAGGTTGTTGCTCCAATGGAGCAACGAAATATAGTCCATCCCTCCAAATATGATTTAACCATTTTTTTATAAAAAAGAAATATTGCAACAAATAAATATTAAATCATTGATTAAGAAAAAAAAATCTAAGAAATCTGATTCAACCATTTTTTATAAAGAAGAAAGACTGCAACAAATGAATATTAAATCATTGATTAAGAAAAAAAATGAAAGATCAGTACAAACACAACAATAGACTCAAATACTCCAACCACACGGTCCTTGCCACAAAAAATGGGGTCCTTTTGTGATTCCAATTGCAGAATAGTCTTCCCTCACTGTCAGTAGTACACACCTACCAGCTGGTCAGTCGTTTTCTTTCTCTATCGTTCTTCTCGTTTCACATCCCTCATTCTCAAAACTGAAATTCCCTGTAACTTTCTTCCATCCTCTCTTCTTATTTAATAATAATTTTCAACCTATTGTTCTATTAACATGGTATTTTCATTATTAGCAAACTTGACATTACAGATTCTTTGGAAGATTCTCTACTTTTTCTTTACTCTTTTACGTTTCTTCTTTTGTTTTCTTTTCGGTAACGCTCTTGTTTCAGGTTTTTTTATTCTCAATGCATCACATTTTCGGCCATATCAACCTAATCTAACCAACATCATTTTCTGGACCAGCGGAGGTAGGTGAATTGACTGAGAATTTCGAAGACAGTGATAGGATTACAGATGAGGCTGCTGAGACTGTTGTTGTTGTTGTTGTTGTTGTTAGTGACGAGGGTATGGATGGTATTCATCCACCTATGATTAAGCCGCCACTGGAGACAAAGGTGACACTTGTTCCACTTGGGATCTTTTGAAGGAATTGTTTCAGGTAAGGGAAGGCGACGAAGGGCTTTATGACGATGAACATGAAGTGGCGGGGAAAGAAGGTGAGGAAGTTGGTACTTGGTAGGGTAAGTCTGAAGAGAGAAGAGGAAGAGGGGTTGACGGATAATGCAGCAAGGGGTGCGGAAATTGTTACTACTTATAATGAAGGTGATACTTCTAGCATTGCCACTGAACCTAGGTCCAACAACGTATCTCCTAACGGGAAATCAACCGTAAAATTACACCTGGATGCTGGCAAAAGGGCAACTTTTTGGGGGGTGGATCGTTTGGTTCCTTCTATGAAGGAATTTCTAAGTAAGTGTAATTAATCCCTTTACTTTCAACTTTAATTTAGCATATGTCCGTGTTTGTGTATTTTAGTCCTTTTTGTTCTTTGCTGTAATAGCAGTAATTCAGCATATGCCAAATACCAGTTGGGAAAATTCCATATTTGAATCATAAATGAGGGCATCATAGGATTAGAGATGAGTTTAATGCGTAGGAAGTTGATGAATTTATGATTGGGAAGATTAGTTCATTTCAAGAATATTGCTGGATGGGCTTTTATTGCATAAGAAAACAAAATATTGTCTGTTGCTATCTCTTTCAATATAGTGGAATAAACATTTTCAGTAAAAGAAGGACCCAAGATATACTCTAATTCTTATTTACTAACATTCAATCTCTCCGAATTATCAATTTCAAAATTAAGGGTAGCTAACGGTTGAATCTGACAGGTCAATGTATGTTGAGTGTTGACTAATTACTCAGAAACCGTTAGTTTGTACCCTATAATAGAAAGCTTTTTAAACCGTCCAAATTATAGTGATTTCTTTTCATGAAGACTTCCTTTAGAGTTATATCGGATTGTTTGATCTTATCCAATGCGTTATCTCCTTATATACCCATGTATTACCACCCTTTGTTGTACGTGTGGGGGCCCCCCTCTGCGTTCGGTGCTGTACTTTTGATGTGAGATGAAAACCATAATTTCTTTGTCTCCAAGGTGTTCCCTCTAATTTACTATTTTAATAAGCTTTGCTATTAGCCTTTTATTGACAGATAATTTCTGAAGTGCAATTACATGAATTGTCATATTGTTCATCCTGATTAGGTAATGTATTTGAACTTTAACACCCCTAACTGAATAGTGAATTAGGTTGTCCCTGCATGAAATAGATTTAGTGATACAGACGGCTTCATTTATATAGACAATATGAATTTATGTACAACTATAGTAAATGAAAACTTTAGAAAAATGTAATGTTGTAAGGGAGCTACATTTTGAGAGGTCAAGAGTACTGTAAATGCTACTTAATGTCATTTTTTGGGGTCAAAATTAACAAATTCTCAAGATTATTTCAAACTTGGCATATTCCTTAGCATTTTATAATAGGGCATAAGCTATCATTCATTGTTTTTCATTCAATTTGAATGGGGGCCATGATGCAACTATTGAAGTTACTATCTCTGTGACTAAGATGGCACAAATTTGAGTTGTGGAATCACTCTCTGGCAAATGGGTTTGTCCCTTCTTTGGATCCTGCCACAATGGGAGCTTTATAGCTTTAAGATGCCCTTTCCCCTATTTTCATTCTAGTTGCCGCTTCTTTTGGTTTTTTTCCTGTCTAAAGTTCAGGAACGAGCTTTTCTCCGTGTCGTGATTGTACTGGTTATTTAGTCGCCTATTTTATGTTATAAGTGATAACTACTAACATATTGTTTGTATCTTCTGAATCGTTGCAGCGATGGATTCTTTTTTGCTGTAAAAGAAGTTTCATTGCTTGATCAAAGGGATCGGGGAAAACAAAGTGTCTCACAACTGGAGCTGGTGACATGCTTACACTTTAATTGCTTTATCCCTCGTTGTATTTATACTTTACCTTTCCAATATTGAGCATTCTTTGATGAAGAACAAATAAGAAGTTTTCTTACATAAGTATAATGCCATTTTATGCAATATATAAAATTGTTTGGGAGGCTGTCGTCTCCTTTATGTTTCTCCTACTATATTTGTTTTCTCACATCATTCATTCTCTATTCTCTCAGGAAATCGCACTCTTGAGTCGTTTTAAACATGACAATATAGTTCAATACTATGGTACTGAAATGGTACTTTCTTCTTGTCCAGTCTTTTCTCTTACTTAATGTCCAATTTGATCTTTTATTGCTGTTTACTGTTATCGAATCTCTGTTGTCCAATCTTGTCTTCTTTGTTTATGCTCACTTTGATATTTTCTTGTCGTTTACCATTGTTGAATGTGTCGAACAATGACACATTACAGATTAAGTCAAACTTAAAAATGTCCTTATGCATCTCAAACTTTTCACAATATTTACAACAATATATAGTAAAATGTTTGTGGATAGAGTTTGTACATATTGTCATGATAGGTATGGCTGTCAAACTCTTATGGTGTGTTTGGATGGAGGGTTTAGGAGGGGAAGGGAGGGGAGGGTTTACTTTTCATTTTTAAATTACAGACACTATTAAATGTTTTTTAAAAATTTAACATATTAACATGATAAACGATCATATAATGCTTCAATCACACTTTATTTTGTTTAGAAAAACATGTTATATAGTCCGTAATTCAAAAAAGAAAAACAAACCCTTCCCTCCCTTCCCCTCCCAAACCCTCAATCCAAACACACCCTTAAGTTAACTCATGGAATTGAGTGAGTTTATGACTCTGGATATCAGAATCGAGTTAACTCGTTTGCAAATTGTTTGGGTAAATTCGAGTAGACTCGTATAGCGTCACATACATGAGTTTGGGGACAATTGTCCACAACATAATGGTTATTTTCCCTCTGACATGACCAGACAATGGTTCAGTGTTAAAAAAAACCCAAAAAATGAATCAACTGAATGATAAGGCTCTATAGCATACAAAACATTAACATCACAGCTATTGCACTTAACTCCACATATGCATCTAGCATCCCAACTTAAACCAATCTGCAAAGGACGTGAATTATGTTGTATTGACTCTCGACCCCATAACAAGTAATGAGTTAGAAAACATGAACAAACAAACCCATAATCGTTGAATGAATTTAACAGGCCAACACGGTGAATGGATCCAACTCTAAAGAGTTTAAACTTAACTGTACCTAGCTGAAAGGAAAACCCAGTCCCACCATCATTTTTGAGTAATTTTGAACCCCACAATTTATCTTTTGTCTATCGATTTTGAACTTGTTATACTCTTTTCCTATCCTGAAATGCGAACCTATATTGTGATTTTTGAATTTGTACATCAATTTTGGATTGTGATGCTATGTTTGTGGTTTAGACCTATGAAGCCGTCTTAGTTTAATTCATAGGTTGCTTACAAGATATTTATATTTTATGTTAAGTAAACTCTTACAACTTTATGAGTCGAGTTTATAGAGATTCCATAAGTTTACGAACACTTTTGAGTTTGACAACCTAGATGATAGGCAGTGGCATGTGGTCTGGACTGGACTGGAGCTATGAACCCGCCTTACTTTAATTTATAGGTTGCCAACAAAATATTTAAATTTTGTATCGAGTAAATTCTTGAGTTTAACAACCTTGATGATAGGCAATGAAGTGCAGTCTATTATATGTACTTTAAAGGATCCACATGAGTACAAGACTGCAACAATTGGCAAGATGAAAATTCAGACTAGAAAGTAAACCACTTTGGCAATATCTTTAGTCCCTTATTGTTATCAGTTTAAACATTTTCATATTAAGGGCATTGCCTATATTTGTACATTTAACAGAGTAAGGTCATGATTCAAAATGAGATTTGCACTTTATACCCTTGATGTTATTGCAGGATGAATCCAAGCTGTATCTATTTATTGAGCTTGTAACCAATGGTTCTCTTATAAGCCTATATCAGAGGTACACTCTTCGAGATTCCCAAGTATCTGCCTATACAAGACAGATTCTGCATGGTTTGAAATATCTTCATGATCAAAATGTGGTTCACAGGTGACTCCAGTTTTTTTATATACTTCTGTCTTCCTTTATGCGTATATGATTACTGATTTTCCATGTTAATTCTGGTCTTGCATCATATGGTATGGTTCCCACTTCCAGAACAATGCTGTCAAGGGTCTTGTCTATGGTTCTTGCTTCAAATGAACTTTCCCTTTTGATTACTGTCTCATCATTGCAATATAAATATTCTTTGTAAATGTTTCAGATTTGCTTGCTCTCTCGTAATTGCAATATACTCGTTGCAATAATCTGTTGTGTTTGTTGTAGTTTTTCTTGTAATTTGGGTGTCCCTTTCTCCCATTTTTGAGAAATATCGCCTCATTTTCATCGTTCCGAATGCATTTATCTTATTCCAAATACTATGAATATTCTACATGTTTGGCCAAATATGAGAGTTAAATAAAGATGTGGAAATTAGAAAAGTATCTCAAGGGAAAAGGATGGTTTTTCATCCTGTGATTTGCAATTGCCATTCCTTTCTTGCCTCAAACAAATGCGCCTTTTCATACTAAGATCTTCTCTGAATTCCTGTATCAGTTTTGTAATTAGGATGAATCAATCATTATTAATCTTATCTAGTTATATCTCCCATATTTAAGGGATATCAAATGTGCAAATATATTGGTGCATGCAAGTGGATCTGTCAAACTCGCAGATTTTGGGTTAGCAAAGGTATTCCTCAGTTTATACTTCTCTTTCTAGTGATTTTATTTCTTCAACATCTTATTTTCAGTTATAGATATCTGAAGAATTAGCAATTACTTAGAATTTCCATTTGCTGATATTTCTCTATACTTTTCTTTTCAGGAAACCAAATTGAATGATGTTAAATCATGCAAGGGGACAACATTCTGGATGGCCCCTGAGGTTTGCTTTCAATCTTAACTTTTCAGTATTATACCTCAACATGAACACAAGATATAGAAAAGCTAGGGTTTTTGAGATTGCGTATGAAGAATGAGCTTCTATTCCAATGATTATTAATTATTAGTCCGGGGTATGCAGGTTGTGAAAGGAAAGAACGAAGGTTATGGCCTTCCAGCCGATGTTTGGAGTTTGGGATGCGCTGTGCTGGAGATGCTAACTGGCCAAATTCCATACTCCAATTTGGAATGTGTATGTGCCATGTCATTGCTATTTTTTCTCCCATTACCTTTTGTAGGTGTCAGTAAGGGTGGTTAATACAATCCCTGAGTATCTTTCTCCTGTCTCAAGGGAGAGCTCTTCAATATTCATAATGTCCACTCGGATTTTAATTCCAGTCCTGCTCTTTTTTTTTCGTTCACGTATTTGTCTCAACATAAAATGTTTGCTTTTTCAGTTTTGTTGACCACTATTAAACAGTTCAGACTAATCATTTTGATCCAAATTCCCAATTTTCCTACTATTTATTTGTAAATTAAATTGTGGATTTTTTTTAATGTTCAATGTCATATTTTGGTTGATTCTTATATTTATATAAACAAAATGGATACTTTTCAATGACATTGAAATATATCTATAATAACTATGAAAAATGCAGCTATGTTGTTTATGACTTTTGATTTTTTGATTGATCTCTTGCAACAACAGATGCAAGCAATATTTAGAATTGGAAAAGGTGAGCGGCCTCCTATTCCTGATTTTCTTTCAAGAGATGCAAAGGATTTATCTTGCAGTGCCTTCAAGTTAATCCCGATGATCGTCCTACTGCTGCTCAACTCTTAAACCATCCATTTCTCCGAAGGCCACTTTCCCAATCTTCATCTCCTTACATTCGTGACAGATAGGGTTAAACTTTGTCATCTTCAACTATGAAACATAATGAAGGTGAAGATTGTTAAATGGAATCTCACTTCCATACTCTTTTTTCCTCAATTTATGGATGACACGGGAATCATATAGAAAACTGTTGCTACCTAAATTATGAACTATATTGTTTGCATCCATTTCTTTCTTGCCCCAAACAAATGTCTTTTCATACTAAGATCTTCTCTGAATTCCTGTATCAGTTGTATAATTAGGATGAAGCAATCATTATTAATATAATCTAATTATATCTCCCCAATTTAAGGGATATCAAATGTGCAAATATATTGGTGCATGCAAGTGGATCTGTCAAACTTGCAGATTTTGGGTTAGCAAAGGTATTCCTTAGTTTATACTTTACTTTATAGTGCTTTTATTTTCTTCAACATCTTAATTTCAGTTATAGATATCGGAACAACTAGCAATTACTTGGAATTTCCATTTTCTGATATTTTTCTATAAATTGCTTTTCAGGCAACCAAATTGAATGATGTTAAATCATGCAAAGGGACAGCATTCTGGATGGCCCCTGAGGTTCTCCTTCAATCTTAACTTTTGAGTATTATACATACCTCTACACAAGATATATCAATGTTTTGCTAGAATTTTTGAGATTGCACATCTGAAGAATAAGCCTATTCCAATGATTATTAGTTTTTAATCTGGGATATGCAGGTTGTGAAAGGAAAGAACAAAGGTTATGGGCTTCCGGCTGATATTTGGAGTCTCGGATGCACTGTGGTGGAGATGCTAACAGGCCAAATTCCATACTCCAATTTGGAACGTGTATGTGTCATACCATTGCTATTTTTTCTCCCATTACCTTTGGCATGTGTCCGTAAGGGTGATTTTACAGTCCCTGATTATCTTTCTCTTTTTTGTTTCAAGAGGGAGCTCTTCAATTTTCATAATGTCCGCTCGGATTTTAATTCCAGTCCTGGTCTTTTTTTTTTTCGTTCACGTATTTGTCTCAACATAACTGTTTGCCTTTTCAGTTTTGTTAACCACTGTCAAACAGTTCAGGCTACCCATTTTGATCCAAATTCTTAATTTTCATGTTACTTATTTGTAAATTAAATTGTGGATTTTGTTCATGTTCTATGTCATGTGTTTCCAATAACGTAGTCATGTTGGTTGATTCTTAAAATGGTTACTTTTCCATGACATTGAAATATATCTATAATAACTATGAAAGATGCATTAATGCTGGTTTTAACTTTTGATTATTTGATTGATCTCTTTTAACAACAGATGCAGGCAATATTTAGAATTGGAAGAGGTGAGCGGCCTCATATTCCTGATTTTCTTTCGAGAGATGCAAAAGATTTTATCATGCAGTGCCTTCAAGTTAATCCTGACGATCGTCCTACTGCTGCTCAACTATTAAACCATCCATTTCTCCAAAGGCCACTTTCCCAGTCTTCATCTCCTCACATTCATGGCAGATAGGGTTAAAATTTGTCATCTTCAACTACGAAACATAATGAAGGTGAAGATTGTTATTACATGGAATCTCACTTTAATACTCTCTTTTCCTCAATTTTACCATGATGACATTGGAATCATATAAAAAGCTATTGTTACCTCAAATTTTGAACTATATTTTTTGCATCCAATGGAAAAATGATTGCATATAGGTTGAATTTATATCTTTCAGTAATTTATTTGATTATTTTACTTTGCATATAGGTTGAATTTATCTCTTTCAATGATTGCAACTGTTGTTACCTCATGTTGTGGCATTCCAGAGTTTGCTCGTTTGTAACTCAAGTAGATTTTTAAGCATTCTTTGGATCAAGTGAATTGGAACTGCAGAGAGCCAAGTTATCAACTTGGCAATGTGCCTTGATGTTCTAATCTCTGCTGAAAAAGATTATCCCTGCCATCCTCTCAAACGAGAAACCGATGAAAATAATGTATAGGGCTTAGCTTTAGGAGCAACAGTGGCAAGAATCAGATAACCATTCTTATTGTACATATTAATTAGCATTTCATCTTTTGTATATATTTTATATTTCAAAGTTGTGTTTTTTCCTTTATTTTTTTGAGTCTATGTTTGATGTTTCTCTTTGAAAATTTGGTCTTCGGTTCAATGTAAAGTAAATTCTTAGATATCTTGAACTTCGGTTGGGTACCAGACCCTCTAGGCAAAAATTTATTTAACATTTGCATTTATTTTTAAATATGAATTAATATAAAAATATGAAATGTCGTTAAATGATTGGATAATTGATATGGCCCTTTTTGGATTGAGCTTATGAAAAAGAGCTTATGCAAATAAATGAGTTTTTATCTTAATTTATAAGTTCTCACTAACAAAAATTGTA
>Ga0099826_10004026_pt1 | contig 10184 bp, 2 predicted proteins | sample Mtrugardesep15_FD_76830 | JGI IMG/M metagenome (GOLD analysis project Ga0099826, IMG submission 76830) | Root nodule microbial communities of legume samples collected from California, USA - M. trunc garden sep15 | ecosystem: Host-associated > Plants > Roots > Nodule | place: USA: California...
AAAACATAATAAATACGATCATTAAACTAATTTTTTTTTACAAAATATTTGTTCTTATATTTTATATTTTTTGATAAAATATATTTAAGTTAAATAATACTAGAGTTAGTCGCCAAAAATACAGTAAATCTGAATGAGGACACCGTAAAGGAAAATCCAAAATTTGGTAACTCATGACCATAAATATTTTTAGGGGGATAATTTGGTTCGTTAAATTTTTTGATTAAATTTGGTTCATCAAATTAATTACAAAGCAAAAACAAAGAGAATTGATAAAGGGCAATAAAGAAAAATAATAGGTTGTAATAATCAAAATATAAAATATAATGTAGAATTGATTCTTAAAAAGCCAGAAGCTAGGAATTGTAGCTTCATGAAGAATTGCTTTTGGAGGATAGAAGCAATTCTGAAAAGTCAAACCAAACATATTGAAATGTTGTAGAATTGCTTTTGGAATGTTGTAGAATTGTTTCTAGCTATATAAAAGCAAAACCAAACATACCCTTAATTTTTTTGTGGTGGTGGATTGGATGAGTTTGAGCCTTTTTTTTTTCACTTTTCTAAATCATATAAGTCAGATATACACCTTCTATTCATATATTATATAAAACAGTATTTTCACTTGAATAGAAGGCGAGCGGGCAACAAGCTACGCCGCTAGACCTTTTTAGATGGCAAAACCAAATATTTATTGGCTAAATTGCATTTTTTGTCCTTAACTATTTAGGTAGTATCGCTTTGGTCCCTTAATTAAAATTCGATTTATTTTGGTCTCTTAACTTCTCTTCGTTACACATTTTGGTCCTTTCCGTTAGTTTTAATTAAAAAACGTTAGGTTTTCTTCATTTTCTTCTGGGATTTTTCTGGGATTCTTGTTGTTGAAGGTTGATGGAGATGATATGAAAATGAAAAAGAAGAAAACCTATATAGTCTTTTAATTATGCAAGTTAACCCAACCTGACATCTCCCTTCTTTCTTTTTCAAACCCTAGCTGTCACCCCTTTCTTCTTCTTTTCTTCTTGTCAGAGGGGTAATTTAGGGTCAATTTTGACCCAAAAATCACTCCTCTAGGTTGTTTTTTGACCCATATTTTCTGTTTTCTTTCGTTTGATTTGTGATTTCGTCGTGACTCTGTTTGTTTTAATTTCCCGTCTTTGTGCGGTGTATTTTTGATTTCCCGTCTTAGTGCGGTGTTTATTTGATTCAGGTTGAAAAATTAACTTTTAGCAAGTGCAGATCCGATCAATGACAATGACGTTGGCGTCGTCAAGGTTGCAGATCTGGAAATATGAGTATTTCAGAGATTTGAATATAGTCATATTAGTCATATTTGTAGACATATGTACTATGCCGTTTTTCATCATTTTTGTTTTTAGCGAATTTGGATTTATATTGTATCGATGTACTCTACCAATTTGAATGAATGAATATCGTTTATTTTTGTCAAAAAAAACTTATAAAAATAAAAATATCAAGTTGTGTTAATTTACCTAAATTAAAGGACCAAATTAACTAGTTTTAAAGTTTTTTTTTAAGGAAAACTAGTTTTAAAGCTGAAGGACAAGTTGCGGTAACTTGTATAGGTTAATTAAGGGACCAAATTAACCGATTTTAGAGTAAGCGATCAAACTAAACTTTTAAAATAAATTAAGTAATATGCAAATTATTCTAGCCACTTAATATATACTTCTATACTATATATATAAAGAAAACTATATCTTTCAGCATTTTTGCGTTGAATTTTTCTTTTCAGAAATACTCTTAATTTTCAATACAATTAACACGTGTAACAAATATATTAGAATAAATTTAAATATTAAAACAAATGTAACAAACATGGTATGAATATATGTATATATGTTTTTTTTTCCTTTATCATTTAAAAAAAATAACAAACTAGATGATTATATTTAGACTTACTTTTTCATTATCTCAGTTATATCCTTAACCAACTTAATAAAGATTGTTGTTCGTGTCATTAAAAAAAACAACAAACATTTATATTTTTATTTTTAATCAAAACCAAAATTTCATAAAAAAAAAAATACCGTTCATAATTTTCATACGTTAGCATAATAAAAATCCGTGCCCGTCTTTTCGCTAGTATATATAGTTAATTGTATTAATCAGTGTTTTAAAACCCAGACCGACCCCGCCGGTCCGACCGGGAACCGGAGGGTGCAAATGTTCGTGCAGGCTATTGGACTGTATATGCAATTAGCCTGCTGAAACCCGGTCAGGTCAGTGGGCGGACCGCTGAACCAGTTTAACCCACCCGACTCGACCTGTTTCCTTTTCTTCTTTTTTTTTTAAAAAAAAAAATGAAAAGGCATGACATATATAAAGACTATGACAATTTGACTCCACGGGCATAAATAGTTTATTGATTAGTGAATTGTTATAACTTATTTGTGTTTCTGTTTTTTGTTGACTATGTTTAGAACTTGCTTGAGTTTAAGTTTATTATTTTTTGTTGACTATGTACAAAACTTGGGTTTGTAAGTATGTTATATTTTGATTTCCAACAATGTTTAGAACACACTATGTTTTAACTTCTAAAGATGGAATCTGAAGTAGAACTTATTTGTGAGGTTTTTTATGCAGTACTATTGTTTAATGTATGAGTTCATTTGAATTTGGATTGGAATTAGCTTGAAATTGAATTGTGTTGCAGTTAAGAAATGAACTTGCAAACTTGCAGCTGTGAATATAAATTTTTTAATGTACGAACTTTGAATAGAAAAAAATGAATTTTTTTTTATCAATATGTCATTCATAATGTAATTTTTTATCATAAATATTTTTATATAGATTGGGTCAATAGTCATGCGGTCCGACTAATGACCCAGTGCCTTAACCGGGTTGATCACCGGTCCGGGTTTTAAAACATTGGTATTAATGAGTCAAGTTTAGGAGTGCATGGGGCTACAATGATTAAAAACAACTTGTATTGCGAGAATGTTTGGATGAGGTATGACTTTGGCAAAATTGTTGCAACTTCAAAGTAAGATTTTTCAAAATTGCAATGGCTCATTGAAATTATTATGTCAAACTTATTGTGAATCCAAACTTACACTACATAATATTTAGAGTTGGAATTAAACATGTTTATCAATTGTGACAGGACCATATCTACAGTGGTCTACGATCAACCCTTCTTAACTCTTACTCATCTTATTATAAAAGCTTATAAGGTCAAGTTTTTGCTTAACCCTAATCATAAGCTAAATTTTCCTCCTAAACATCTTAACCTAGCTTCTTTAAGAAGTCTCATCTATGTATTTAATGCGGTATTAAAAGTCATTTTTATCTCGATACTTGGTGATCTTCTATCTATCAATTTTGAATTTGAATTTCCCTCTTTCCAAAAAATTATTAATCGTTGTTCTTTTTGATTTTTTGTTAGTGATTTATTTCCTCTCTTTCTATTTTTTTTTTGTTTGTTTTGGATTTGTAGAAAAAAATTGAAATTGATACTAATCTAAGTTTTTTTTCTTTATTCTATATTTGTTATCTCTTAACTAAAAAAAGGGTTTTTCCATTTTTTTTTTTTGGTACAAGTTTTTCCATTTCTTAATAGTCTTCTTGGAATGTACGGGCTTTGCGAGCATTTTTTGCATTGACAAACCCAATTCTCTCCTTAGTATTTATGTCTTGCTTAATTTTGCAGGATAATTTTTTTTTTCAACTATTATGTTTTTGATTGTTGATAAAATTGGTTGAAAACTTTTATTGAGTTCAGTTAGCATATAATATTACAATGGCAACGTCATACAATTCTAAAATAATTGTGTTAAGACATTTATGTTGTACTCACATATGTAAAGCAAACTCAAAGAAGCAAATCAAGTGGGTTCCTTATATTCTAAAGGTGGTTTAGATGTATTCCAAAGATTAACAAAGTGATTGGGACTAACATAGTGAATTTGTATAAATGGATTTGAAATCTCTCCATTGATTTTTTCTTTCTCTCAATATTTTGCAATTTTAATCTAAAAATTTAAAAGACATCAACCACTTTTCTTCATAATTTAAATCTAATTTTCTCTCTTTGATGGTTGAGATTCCACATGAGAAAATTGAGAGAATTTTCAATGGAGAGAATACAAATCTGACTGTCATGAATGAGAATCATGTCAAGAAACAATAATTGATAAAATTCAATCATGGCTATAACTTGATTCGTGAAGTGCATTACAGTCAGTCATATATTTCCAAATCACAAATTGAGATTAAAAGTTGGAGTGTCAGTTTAAATATTTTCAAATCACAAATTGACATTAAAAGTTGGACTGTCAGTTATGCTATTAGGGAATATAGACCATAAAATTAGGATTATGCAATGGGACAAGGATGATATTAACCAGAATGGAAAAATATGTACGTGAATGAAAGATGATACCAGGAAATAATATTTATGATAAAGTTTTTATACTTAGGTTATTTTTAACACATTTTGATGTAACAATTCCTTTCAAGTTTCAACGAAGACAGATTCTTTTAGATGTTTCATTTTAAATCAATCACTTAAACATGCTGAAATATATTTTTCAATGCTTGTGTTTTCACATGGTCAGTTGCATGTCTAAATTTCAAAAGTTACATCAAGAGAATGGTTTGTAGATATTGATAACTAATGAAGATTATGAAGATACTAATGTAACTTCAAATATCATCTATATAGAAGTATTTCGAATTTATCAGTAAAATGATATACTTATTTGTTCAAGTATCGATCTCGCATGATGTCACCTTAATATTAATTATGTAATATATAATAGCGATCATGTGAACTATTCAATTATATTTTAGTTATACGGTATAACTTATTTGTTCATTTGATTGGTTAGTTGGACCCGTGCATCGCACGGGTCAATGTTCTAGTTTCTAGTCAATTTTTTTTTTTATCATTATGTATTGGGAATCTCTATTCCACGAGACTTAAATTCTCTTCATCCACATCTCTCTACATATCCTTTCATCTTCTTTATATCTTTCTCTTCATTACATTATAGCTCACCCAATCTTTATATTTTGTGATGGATAGGCGAAATTGAAAAAGAAGATTCAGTTGACTATTTTCTTTTTAATTGCTTTGTAATTTTTTTTATGAACAAAATTTATGTTGAGGAAATGAGTTACAATCCAAATTCAAAGTAGGTAAGACTTTCAAGTTCAAAGAAGATTAAAGAGGATTTACATTATCTCCTTCCAAATCCGCTAGCAGATTCAAACTCAAAACCCTCAAACACAATTGCATTGTATTTGTTTTCTTTTAGACTCACATTCTCTATTTATTAAAGTTGTTTGTCACATACTGTCAAGTTTTGTTTGCGAGTTTGGAGGGAAAGAGGGCTTAGAAAATAAGGGGAGCAAGTGAAAGAAATAGATGACATTGGAATAGGAGAGTTTTGAAGGGTTTGTTTTTTCAACATAATACAAAATCCCCCTCATTTGGAGGAACTAAAAAATTGCATTTGATGAAGGTTTTGACGAGTTTATATGAATTCTTCAAATTCAATTTATGTTGATATAATATTCTTAAAATTAAAAACATAGTGATCATAAACATTAATTTATCATCCTCTAAAAAATACTCTTTTAAAAAATGTTATAAATTTCTCTATTTTTTCATATATTTTCCACCCATCAAAGTCCTCCCTCCTCCTCCAAACTCTCAACTCAAACAAAAGCCATAATGTAACTAACTTTGAGCATAGGGAGGGCAGCAGGAGCAATGAACCGTCAATTCACATGAGATCATGATAATTGACAAGCCACTTAATCTGGTTGATATTTGATAGCTATGATACTATCAATTGCATTTGTACGTACATAGTGCACATTTATAGAATTGACTCTTGTGGTTCTGAGGTGAATTGGTTTACATAATTGTGGATCCAATTGCAAGCCATTGTCATTATTTTATTGCATGACTAGGGGGGCATGCATGTTTTAGAAAACGTGGCCACATACTGAACAATTGATGGATCAATTATTTCAAATTCAAAAGTACCTTAATATAGAGCACTATTGCTTTGTAACACGATAGAAATCAGTCAAGAGGCAAAATTGAACACTACCATATGGCACCATGTAAAGACTGCACTTTTTTTCCTTTTTGCCTTACAATGCTTGAAGATAAGAGATTATGGTTGTCACTATACAATCTCAAAAGACTTGGTTGATGAATATTTAAAGGGAAATTCACTTTGAGTGCATTAGTCGTACTTCCATAAATATTTATAGTCTTTGCATACAAATAAAGATTTGGTGTAGTATCATTCCTCAATATAAAACCACCTTGAGTAAAATAGAGGAATTCTGAAAGTGTGTTGTACAGTTACCAACACAATTAAATTTAGAAAGGATTATGTTCCTAATATATCACTATCTCTTCAATTTAGTTTATAAACTATTTAAATATAATTCTTAAAAAAAAAAACTATGTAAATATAATAAATATTCTTTAAACTCATCAATTTAATTTTTTCAATGAAGATGTTAGAGACTAAATTGATACATTTTTATATGATTTATGGACTAAATTGTTGAGAGGTTGATACTTCAAAGACTATATGATGGTTTATTTATTAAATTTAATACCGACAATTTGTATGGTTTTGTAAGTTTATCTTTTTATAAGAGAAAATTAGTTAATGTTTGCATATGATTATTTATTACATATTGAGGAAAATAATGTACATAATTAGGTGTATGTTGGTAAAAAAATAACTTATACACTTGACATTTTGAAGAAAAAAAACTCTTATAAAAAGGTACAATAAAAAATTCAAAATGGTTTTATACATAGAAACAGAGATTTTTTTTTTTACAAAAACAAAACGATATTCATTTATTCAAATCGAAAGAGTACATCAGATACAAACATCGCTAAAAACGCAAAGGGTGAATCTGCGAACAAACTCACAACACCCAAGTTAATAGCATACATCGACAAAATGCCTACAAATAATATGATAAAATCTAAGTCACCGAAATAACCAAGCTTCCGGATCTGCAACGTTGACGCCCAAATCATTGGTTGAATTTGTAATTGACTGATATAGATCTTTCAATAAGAAATAAACGAACACCGCGACAAGACGCGAAATCAAACGCCACACAAGACGACGAACAACACAACGCCGCACTTAGACGACGGAATCACAAAAAAAAACAAAAAACAAAAGGAAAAACTTGATATGTGTGAAAACCACTTATTTAGATTGAAAGAGAAGGGAAAAAAAGATGTAGAGGGGGTGATTCGAGGTCAAAAATGACCTAAAATCACCCTTCCTCGATGAACAAAGAAGAAAGAAAGTTTAAAGAGAAGTTTGAGTTTCTCTCACTAGAAAACTAGGTCTGGCTATTTCCATACATGAAACATATACATAGAGACAGAGATGTTAGTACTTTATTTAGTCTCGAACATTAAGAATAAAAATATTCATATGGATTGTCTTAGATATGAGTAAATTTAACTACTTGGTTTATTTAATAAGCTTATTCTAAAAATATCTCTCAATTATGTGTGTTTCTTTTCTTTAATCCTTATGTATTACCTTTTTTTTATTTTAGTTTCCATGGTATGGAAAACTAATTTCTCTTCTAGGATAATGGTATATCATTTTCTTGGAGAAACTTTTACATTCTAATTTTATACGAGATTGTGTTTTTCTTCCAATTAAGTTGCTCTATTATTTTAGTTCTTACTAGTACTTAGAGCTAGCCAACTCTTGTACTGGTATGTTTTAATCAATTAATTGCTGCCAAACATTTAATCATTTGTTAGACAGTTGGTTAGCTGCCAAACATGTCCAAGCCAGAACCGAACCCTAAGCTACTGTAGCTGCTACTGTATGCTCAACAAAACCGGAGGCTGGTCATTATAAATGCATTATTGACACTCTTTTTCCAATTAGCCCAATAGAGTTGATATTGGCATTTGCATTCAGGATGATCAAGTTTGTTTTGTCTTTGCAAAAGCTGAATGGTTTATTCCAATTTGCAACATTGATGTTGGTTAAATTCTTGGGCTACTCTCCGTTTTTTGTGGTGGGTTCACGAATTGCACCGGGCATAATTGATTTTAGAATAGACTCTAAAAAGGTTGTTGACTCACTACATAATTTTAAAGAAAATGCTACGGAATTTGGCAACATTATTATGTTGTAATTTGACTCAAAAATGAGTTTGTGAAAATGTGAAGAATCGTGACACGATTTGGCAACCGTGTTACGATTTCTGATGTCGAATGCATGGTTAGTTCTGGAGGCAAATCATGACATGATTTGGGAAAACGCGACACGATTTATGGATAAGATTTGTGTACTTTGGGTCGTACACAAGGAATTGTGACACGATTTTGGCAATTGTGACACAATTTTGGCAGTAGCAGGGCACTATTTAAGCATTTCAGTTCATTTTTTGAGAGAGAGGTTCAAGAGAGGAAAACTTGGGAAATCAAAGGAGGCAGCTTTAGGGTTGAGGGTCTTTGATAAAAGTTCTCTTGGGTTGGGAAACATGGTAAACACCTTGGGAGAGTGAAAACCATTGAGTGTCTTGTTCATTGGTGAGATTGAGAAAATGGGTAGAAATTATGGTTGTTCTTTGTGAGCTTGTTGAAGCTAATTTCTTGTAACTCATTTGTATCTCTTTGTAAGAACTCATTGATAGTGGATTAGAGAGATCAATCTCTCCTCCAGAGTATGTCAAGTTGGACCGAACTGGGTAATCATTTCTTGGTGTGTTTGTTTCTCTTCTCTCTTTATCTTTTGCTTGTGGTTTTGTGCTTCACTTTGATTCCTGGATTAGATCTAGGTGTTGTTATCATTATTGTTGCTTGAGATTGCTTTGGTTATGGTTACTACTTTCCTTTGCTCCACACATCATAATGTATTGATGTGAAATTTGAGTCCAAATTCACAACAATTAATAATTGTAGCATCTTTTCAATTTGTTTTATAGAAACTCTCACGTTAAGTTTGTTAATTAAGAGGCAAGTCAGGGAGGCGATGTATAATCTTGCTTGAGTTGCCCCATCTTAGACTAATTTCAAAGTCCTTATTGATGTTTCGACCCATGTTAAAAATATAACTATCAATTAAATGGTGTGAGAATCCATTTGTAAAGAAACATTGCATGACCAAACCTAAATTTGAGCCTCCGATTGAAAATCTTTGCACTTTATGTTTTCTCTAATTAAATTCATTGGAGGACCAAACAAGGAATTGATTTAGCGAAAAGATTATTACAATAATATTTTTTTAATAAAAAAAGTGAAAAAAAAGTTTTTGACAAAAAATATATTATTAATATTGAAATAAAGATATCTAGGCCAAATATAAAAATAAAATAAAATAGAATTACTTATCGATATATGTGATGAAACTAAAACTTCAAGGATATTTATAGTCTCAAGTACACACACACGTATATATATTCCTTTAAGTGTTAAAAACTAGTTGAGGAAGGAGGTCTTGAAGCCTATTATTAGAAAGGATTCTAGTAGAATATTATGTATAATAGGTTTTATTTTATTTTTGTGTGCCTGCAAAATTTCTTTAAGTTCTTGTTGGTCCCATAAAAATGTGATAGTTTTTTATATCTATAAATTTTCCCACACACAGTTGTAGTCCTTAATATTATTAAGTTATTGGTCATGAGCTGATCTAACTCAAATCTACTTGTAAACTTTAGGTTTGAGATAACTTATTTCAATTCAATCTTTTTGCTTTTAAAAATTAGATATATTTTTTTGCAAAAAAAAAATGTATTAGATTTTATAAAAAAAATCGTCTACAACTTTATTCAAATTTTCCAAATTAAAAATACTCCAAAATTAATAAGACCAATTAAGAGTGTCCCGCTTTGGTTTGAAAAATATTGGTTGGAGCCTATCATGCCCTAGGGATTAAAAAAATGTAAAGGGAAACTTCTTTTTACCCCTAACATAATTTTGGACGTATACATATAAAAAATTACAACGAGAAATTGATTAGTCTTATCCTAAAAAAGACTAAACTTGTGAAAAAAGAGAAAAGAGAAAGAGAACTTGGTTAAAATGAAAAAATCACTTGAAACTCAAGGAAGGAACTTATCTGTTAGTTTTAAGTGATTTTTTCATTTTAACCAAGTTCTCTTTCTCTTTTCTCTTTTTTCACAAGTTTAGTCTTTTTTAG
>Ga0099826_10004027_pt1 | contig 10182 bp, 9 predicted proteins | sample Mtrugardesep15_FD_76830 | JGI IMG/M metagenome (GOLD analysis project Ga0099826, IMG submission 76830) | Root nodule microbial communities of legume samples collected from California, USA - M. trunc garden sep15 | ecosystem: Host-associated > Plants > Roots > Nodule | place: USA: California...
AGCAATGTTCAGAGTCTAATGTAGCAGATAAAATAGAGAGAGAGAGAGAGAGAGAGAGAGAGAGAGAGAGAGAAGAGAAAAACACAAAGCAATTATCCTGGTTTCTTCCAAAATTCGGAAGTAGGTCAGTCCCCCTTGCATGTCCAAGGAGATTTCACTATAATCCAATCTGATTACAAATGCTCAAGCATACAAGCAAGAGACTTCGAATACTCAAGCACACAAGCAAAAGATTTCATATGCTCAAGCAAAAAAGCAAGAGACTTCTAAACAAACAAATTACAAAGAAATATGTTTGGTTGAACACTTCATATATAATTAGTGGTGTTCATAATACAAAACAAAATCAGAATCTTAAGACTCTAGAATTTTTAAGATATGAAAGATGTTAACAAATTCTAATTGTTTGATGCACAATAATTTCAACAGAGTTTTGGCACAGTTTTTATGTTGTGGTGTCTCTTCTAATTTTCAAGTCTTCATTCCTTTATATAGAGGTATGAAAGAGACGTTGTAGAGGTGCCATCGCGTCAAAAAGTCGTTGTAGAAGCTTGATCAATCTTCAATGATTTGTTGCTTGATTTGGTTAATGTCCTAGGAAGGAATAATTTGAAAATCATTCCTTGTAAGGAGAATTAACCAGTAGAGACACAGTTGTAGAAGTAATATGCGCATGAAATGTTGGAGTAGTGGAGTCGTGGTTGTACAGTTGTACTATTGTCCTTCCACTGTGTTTTTTCTGTAGATAAGCATCCAATGACTTTCAATTCCTCTGAAATAACCTTTTCTCCAGTCTTATATTCCTTCTGCACACTTGTGTCTTCAAATAACCAATTAACTAACTTCAGGTTCTTCATTCCAGACTCTGATGGTCTTCAGACTCTAGTGGCTTAAGACTCTGACAGTCAGCTTCTAATGTTCTTCATACTCTGATATCTTCAGACTCAGACTTGCAACCAAGTTCTCTTGGAGATTCTTTTGCTCTCAATTGTTCTTCCAGAACCAATACCTTGTTTTTAGACTTATAAATTTTGTCTATGGTACTACAAACTTGAACAAATATTAGCATATACAACTGAACTTTTAATACCTTGTGTTGGGTGTTTGTATTGGCTGCATTATTGCTAAAACAAATATCCATGATTGTGATGTTGGAAACTATGCTCCAACATGTTTCAGGCATCTCTGTAAGATGTTGTATACGATGTTCCAACATGTCGGCACGGTTCAGTGTGCCTTGTTTCATGCCTGTTTGTATGCGCACTTTATCTTATTAAGGAATTCACGTCCTCACATCTTGCTGACCAAGCAACGCGTATATTTGTACAGAATCAATTGTGCTTTTATTCCCAAAGGAGGAACAATATTTTAGGCAGTAATTGGATATGTTTGGAAGTTATGAAAGATGTTCCTACTTCTTAGGACTTTCCTTATTTATTACTGATTCGTGGTTTGTAGATCAGCTGGACGTTTGACTTTGTTCAGAAGCCTAACAAGGTTAATTAGCTCATATTGCTTCAGTATATAAGGAAGACTTCAAGACCTAATTAGGTAGTCAAGCCGTCATTTCTAAAAGACTAGTTTTAGGGTTTTGAGTCGTGTGTGTTCTTCTCTTGTATCGTGTTGATGCAAGTCTAGGACTGTTTAATTATTGCGAGCCTTTCTTGTATCTCCTTGATACATGTTAAGGACTGTTTATTAAGTTGTAAACTTGTGTCATACACCAAAGCTTTGAAGCAAGGTTGTAGATTGTGTTTGAAGGTAACTTCACCATTTGTGTTTGAATATGATAATCACAAGGGCTGTGATTGGTTGTAGGATAGTGAGATGGGATCTCAGATCTAGGAGTTCCTAGGTTTAAGTCTAAACGAGGAGTTTGCTGAGAACTTTAAAATAAGGACTACACTAGTGAATTTCCTTTCTGGCTTGGTAGCCCCATAATAGATGTGTTTGTCACCGAATTGGGTTAACAACTCTCCTGTGCCTTTTACTTGTCATTTAGTTTCTTGCGTATTATTTGTTTATTTGTGTAATGTTGAAACATTAACCTTAACATTTGTTACCTGTGTACACGGTGTTGGAACATCGCATAGAACATCGTAATACTGTGTTCTAAAATTTCACCTTGTTATCATCAAAACTCAAGGAGGCAATGTTCAACACATTTTGTTCTAACATTCTCAAGAAAAAAAATATCTGCCCATTCTAGGTTTTGTTCCTTATATAAAATAAGGGCCTGACAAAATCCCTCCATCCCTCCTTCTATCTGCCATTGAAAGTTCTAACAAAGTTTTGGCTCACCTCTTAATATTTTCCACCAAGCAAGTACTTATTCCAACTCATATTAGTTAAAACAAAAAGTAGAGTAAAGCCTATGTAGCAATGTATATGTAGTATGCACATTTATTTAATAATTAAAATAGTATTAGACGAGTTTAATTTTTATTAAATCAAGTCATGGTAAAATGGTCTTGTGATGATATGATCATTAAAAGTGTTGTTACATATATCATTGTAAGAGTACGGATTTGGAATTAGGATGGTGAACGGTAATGAAACTCTTTAAAAAATTTCAGAGGTCGTAAATTAACTGAGTTATCAAATCAGATAGTGAAATTTATATAAATCTTATTTAGATATTCATGCAAGTGATGCTATTGATTGTTATTTTTTTCTGAATTGACATTGATTCATCAGTTTGAAGTCTACAAACAATTAAAATTCTCAGCAGCTTTTGTTATTGTTTTGATTTATTTTACAATGTTGCCTAAAAATAATTATCTGATAATGAAAAACGAAAAGAAGAAAACAAAATAAAGAACTAATAAAATAACAACAAAGAGCTCTTAATAAATTTGTTTTTAAAAAGGTTGATACCGAAATAAATTTGGATCATGAAAAGGAAACTTAGGAAATTGATAATAATGCAAGTGATTCTAATAATTTGACAAATACATCTAACATTGAAAATCATGGTGATGATGTACCAAATGTGTTGGTTGTTTGTGTTGGCTGCATTATTGCTATAACAAATATCTTTGTTCTCTAAGTTGGAACCAAAGTTCCGACATGTGTTTAGCCATCTCTGTAAGATGTTGGTCACAATGTTCCAACATCCTGGCACGGTTCAGTGTGTCTGGGTTTATGCCTACTTGTACGCGCACGCTTTATTGTTTAAGGAAACAATATTTTCTTACCTTGTGGACCAAGTAACGCGCATATATTTACAAGATCAGATCTAGAATATTCCTGAAGTAGATATTATATTTTTAGGAAATATTTGTTATTGATTTGGTCGACCTTAAAGATGTTCCGACATTTTAGGATTTTCCAGATTTGTTACTGATTTTGTTTTGCAGATTAGCCAAACCGATATGCTTTGTTCCGAAGCCCAACTAAGTATTTTGCCCAAGTTGCTTCAGTATAAATACAAGACTCCAAGACTTAATTGATCATTCAAGCCGTCATACTAAAAAGTTTAGATTTTTAGGGTTTTGAGTCTTTGTGTGTTCTACTCTTGTATTGTTTGATGCAAGTTTAGTTCTGATTATTTGTGAGTCTTTCTTGTATTGTTTGTGATACATGCTAAGGACTTAGATTGAGTTGTAAACTCTTGTGTTCTACACTGAAGCTTGTAAGCAAGGTGTTAGTTGTTTTGTTTGAAGATAACTTCACTCTTTGAGTTTGTGTTTAGGTCTGATAGGTCACAGGGGCTGTGACTGACCATAGGATAGTGAGATGGGATCTCAGATCTAGGAGTTCCTAGGTTGATGTCTAGACGGGTAGGTCCTAGGTCATAAAGTGTAAACGAGGAGTTTGCTGAGAGCTTTTGAATAAGGACTACACTAGTGGATTTCCTTCTTGGCTTGGTAGCCCCTAGAGTAGGTGTGTTTGTCACCGAACTCGGTCAACAAACTCTCTGTGCCTTTTTATTTTTCTGTTCTTTATTTTCCTTGTTATTTTTGCTTACTGCTAGCACGATGTTCTAAACATTACACTCAACATCCGTAATCTGTGTCTGGTGTTGGAACATGGCATAGAACATTCTGTTGCTAGTGTGCCAGAATTTCAAAATGCATCTAATATTGAAATTTCTTATTTTGATATTTATGATATAAGAAATTGAGAGAATCACAAATCAAAGGATGTTGTAGTTGAAAAGGGGCCCACTAGAGAAGTGAATCTTAATATTCATGCTGACAAATATAGTATGCATTTCTCATACGCAAATTATTTTAAATAAATTAAGTACTGATGGGATTAGTAATCAAAAATGATTTGTTTATTGCAAATATATTGACAAAGTATATTGTTTTAGTTGTAAATTGTTTAGTTTTGTTTTTTACTTCTAGTAACTTGACTATGCTAGCAAGCAAGTGAGGTCTGAAGTGAGGGCCAAAGTGATTGGAGGCATATTAATCAAAGACTCAAACAACAGATATGATTAATATGAATACTTGGAAAGAATTGAGAATAAGATTGAATAAAATCAAACAATTGATAAACACTAGTAAGAAGAAATTATGAAAGAGAAAGAGCGTTGGATCTTTCCAAAAGAGTTCCGTTTGAAATTAATGTTGAGTCTATCTTTCCAACAAAGCATCGTGTGATTAGAAAAAAAATATTTTGGAGAGAACAATGAGGAACATGAAAATTAGTCATCAGAAGAATCATTTAGAGTTTACTATTTTCTTATTGTTGTTGATATGACAAACTTATTTGAAAAATAGATTTGAGGAATTTGAGACATTTGAAAGTATCTTTGGATTTTAATATGATTTACAAAAGTTAAAGTATTTGGACGATAATGAGTTCAATGAATGTTGTATTAAAGTTCACTCAACTTTTTCTCATGGAAATTTGTCACATGTTTTTGTACATGATCTTTTCTCTACATTAAAGGTGTTACAATGCACTTTGCCAACTGAAACAAATGTCTACCATAAATATTCTTAAATTTATCAAACTTGTAGATTGTTATATGAATGTAGCAATTTCTTGTAGATTTCTAGTGACGGTGTTGATTAAAACCTACTTTATCTTAAATTTTACAGGAGAGATTGAACAGTTTGACAACTTTGTCAATTTAGAAGGATGTGTTGGAGAACGCTAACGTTAATGTGATTATAAATGATTATGCATTTCAAAATACTCAAAGAAACCACAATCTTAAAGGATGTGTTGTTAAACAACCGTAGATTCTCAACGGTGGTCTATATATCATAGTTTTATTAGGACTGGTATTTTTAGAAAGGTTTGGTACGCTTACCTATTGTATCACTTAACTTTGTTGGGTTTGGTTCGGCCCCCTAACTTTTTTTTGTTTTCTTATTCTTTTTTACTAATAGTATATAGGATTACTAATACTATATAGGATGAGGAGCCTTTGACATATAATGTTTTTGGGTGTCAGCTTAGCTGAGATTTCAAAATGCGGTATTATGGTGACTTGGGGTGTTAGCATAGTTGGATGTCAACCACCATAATTATTGCATGTCTCACTCATATTTATTAAAAAATAAATTATGATGTATTATGTAATGAGATTTTTTTTTCTCAAACTTGGTCTAAGACTCTCATAAAATACCAAAAACGAGACTGTTATAAACCAGATATGTCATCTCTAAAAAAATAAATTAAATACATTAATTATTAAATAGCACTTTTACATAGAAGAATACGTTAAGAATCATAATATTATAACAACCGTAATTTTAAAGCATGATTGTTCCATATGATATGTCAGATAGTAATCTTAATAAGAAAATTGCTCTACTTCCATCCAAAATTGCTCACTCCCATACAAATTGATGAAAATACCCTCCACGTGATTTAAGTCACGTAGGCATTATACCCGACGTGACTTAAGTCACATTGAACTCTAAAGTGAGTTAAATCACACTCATTACAGGTCAACGTGAGTTATCTCACATAGGTTGTAGGCCAGTAGCATAACAACATAATTGGTTTCTCTAACCTATTTTCATTCATTTATTCATACTTCCATACATCTATTCCATCATTTTCACCCACGTATTCATCCATTCATGCAATAATTCATCCATTCGTACATACATTCATTCAAGATTTAAATCATTTACTCATTCAAAATTTAAATACGCAAAATAAACTAAAAATTAACCAAAATGTCATAAAAAATGCAAACGAGCAAATGTATACATATTACATCCATATCCGCCACAGTGTTATAAAAACATCTAAATATATGCAAATGTTAGGATGCGCCATACTACATAATGTTATACTCCGACCGGATTCCCACCAAAATGCCCACAATGAGAGGATATGAAAACACATCATGATGCGCCATAGAACTATCCACCTTGGCTCTAATGTTCTCAATAATCTGGAGTGGGTCGAGAAGCTGTCTGGCCCACTGCTGCTCAACAATAACCTCCTCGCAAGGAGGGACACGAGTTGTGTACTCAACAACGGGTGCAGACTCGCAACATAGGATGATATACATGGTAGAACTATCTGATGTACCCCTTCTCATACCTCCACGGTTTCTCCTCCCTTGTCTGTCGACCTCTCTGCGCCTGGGTAAAGACATGGACCATTAAATCCCGAAAGGCCACAGCCACATTCGCTGCCTCAAGAGCCCCAATTACGGTAGGAGATATGGGAATGCTCTGATAATAGTTGTACTGCCTGAAAACCTGCTCTGGCAAGTGAAGGCACACTCTGTCATGGCCGGCCATGATCCAACCAGAGTACCAGCTGATGTCGTGAAAAGGCATGATGTCTCATTGATCCGCGTATGACCTCCATATAAAATAATCATTCACCATCAGATCAATCAGGCCTCGGTAGTGTCCAGAACCAGAAAATCCCCCCGCGGGCTTTCATCTAGCACCAAGCGGTTGAGCACGTTCATAGTCATTCAGAAGCTTCCTCGGAAAGAGCTTTTCAGAAGTGCTCCACAACCCATTCCTACAAAAATAAAGAGACACAATAATATCAGCACAAATACAAACACATATAGAGACACAATCATATTGTAAGTCATTTATGATATGATATAGAAAAGAGAAAAAATATTACCTCAAATAAGGTCATGTAACCGCCAATGACACTAATCCTCGGGTTCGAAGGAAGAGAAAGTTGGGAGTAGAGAAAAGCAAGTACCAACCCATCCCAAGACCACTCGCCCACCGTGTCCAAGTTCTCCAACGACGTAAGCCATATTAGATGAACGTTTATGTTGTTCTTGTTGGCGAACATGGTGAGGCCAACCAAGAGCAACAAAAATGCTTTAATGTACATGGTCCTAACAAGACCCTACTCCTCCTCCTCCCCCTCGTTATCACCAGGCTTCTCCAACTGATTACACATATTGAGGAGTCTTTCATACGATTTCCTCAGGTGGGTTATCCTGACATACCCACCCCACTGCTCTCGTACCTCAATTTCGGCCTCCGCTATTGTAAAACGCAGCTCAGTCGCAACAACACTATACCGTCCTCATACTATATATCTTCCTCAACAATGAGCCTCCCAACGATGGGGATGCCTATAAGACACGCTACATCATCTACTGTGAAATTCATCTCCCCAACAGGCAAATGAAAGATGCTAGTCTCCGTATGCCATCTCTCTGACAAGGCGGTGATGATGCCATGGTTGAGGTTCTCGTACCCTGTTCTTGTACCCAGTCTGAAGGAGGGGGCAAGACCGAATGCATTCACCCGCTCCCAGAACCATGCTTGTTCCTCTCCCAAGACTGTCTAGGTCTCACCTTTAAGCTTCTTCTCGTGCGAGACCACAGTCAACTTATGCGTCCACAGAAATTGAAATACAAAAAAGATAAACAAATAGCAAACCGTTAAAAATATAAGCATTTCAATAAATAAAAAAGACATGACAATTTAATCGTAAAAAAAATTAAAATAAACATTAAATTTTTTAACATAAATATTAAATCATAAAATTAAATTTAAATAAACAAATAAATTGACACATAATTTAAATTGACGCGCGTAATTTAAGTTGATGAGCGTAATTTAAATTGACACGGCAATTTAAATGTTTTAACATAAAAATTTAAATCGTAACAATTAACACATCAATTGCCATATCATTAAAATACAATTAAACAATTATACTTACTTTGGAATCGCTCCATAGTCTGTATGCCATGTGGCTACCGAACCTCGATAGATGCAACAAGTCAGTACGACCCCTAGGAAAACTAGTTGGTTCGACCTCCTCTTCCTAAGCCTACTGGTGGGCCTCACCCTCTTGCTGTTGGGCTTGCTCATACTGAGGATGATACACCTCATGCTGATGATGATGCTCTATAGGGTCCACTATCTGGGATGCAGTCGTCTGAGACGTCGTCAGCTCCGCATCATCACTCCTACTAATCCTCGTGCCCCCTTTCTCCATCTAATAACATGAGGGCGCGTAGCGACCTTTTCGGCCTGTGCACTACCGATAGTGGTTTCCCTGCCTCCTGTAAGTCTGTCAGGTCTCTTAGACATATCTACACAATATTTTAAAAAGCAAAAAATCAATGATTTTTTCCATAGGAACATTGTATCATTTCTAACTATTCAACAACAACAGTTAAATTTTGACAGTGTCATTTTAATTTGTCACATTTCACTCAAACTCACTATAATCAACATTAACAATCAAATTTCTAGCTAATTTCACCATTAGCAATGCAAAAACAAACAAATTTTCATTGAGACATTTTATCAAACACCTAGAGTGCAATTTTCAATCAACATAAAATCTAACAATTTCTAAACCCTACACAATCACATTGGAGTGAAACTTACTCTAAACAACACCTAAACTACAATTCCTAACTTAATTCTTCACTAACAATCCTAAAAACTAACATGCAAACCAAATTTCTAAAATTTAAAAATGTAAAATTTCTCCAAAAAAAAAAACAAAATTTAAACCAAAAAAAGGAAATGCAATGTGATAATCAACACTTACTTAATTTTGGGGTAGAAATTGACTTTGATTGGCGCAAGAATGAAGATAATCACACTTAGAAATTGAATGGTTATGTGTCGGACTTTGTTGTTCTATAACAGCACGCAACGTGACTTAACTCACGCTGGATTAAAACTTGCGTGAGTTAACTCACACTGAAAGTATCGGGCGTGACTTAAGTCAAGTCACGCATGGATACTTTTAACTTTTCATGTGGGAGTGAGCAAAACTTAATGGTAGAAGAGCAATTTTCTTTTAATAAGTGTGACCCAATAACTAGATCCATATACCTAAGAACACATTCTAAGGAATAGAGCCCCTTTAACTCATGCTCACAAATTTTCTCAAAGTGTAGTGGAGAAAGAAAAACAATAAAATGTGTATTAAAGTTTTTGAACTTTATGTCAAAATATTCTTTGAAACGTATCTTCTTTATGTCAAAATTCTAGGAAGAAATTCTGGTGACTGTTTCAAGGCATCTCTACTCCTTATCTTTTGCACCCCATTAGTTTTTAATCGAGGTTCTAGGCGGAGTACATGAAACACACTCAAATATCATTTTTCTTTTTTAGCAATACTCGAATATCACTTAATTAATTGAGAATTTAATAATTATATTTTGAGAGTGTTGGATATTTGTATTGGTTGCATTATTGCTAAAACAAATATTCATGATTGTGATGTTGGATATTATGTTCCAATATGTTCCAGGCATTTATGTAAGTTGTTGGATATGATGTTCCAACATCTTGTCACAGCTCAGTGTGTCTTGTTATATGCCTGATTATACGCACACTTTATCTTATTAAGGAATCCACATTCTCATATCTTGCTGACCAAGCAACGCGTATATCTGTTCAGGATCAGTTGTGTTCTATTCCTAAAAGAAGTAACAATATTTTAGGGAATATTTGGTTTTCTTTAGAAGTTCCTAAAGATGTTCCTACATATTAAGACCTTCCTTTTTTGTTACTGATTCGTGTTATGTAGATCACTTGAACGATCTACATTGTTCTGAAGCCCATCAAGGTTATTTAGCTCGTATTGCTTCAGTATAAAAGGAAGACTTAAAGACCTAATTAGGTATTCAAGCCGTCATTCTAAAAGAATAGTTTTTTAGGGTTTTGAGTCGTGTTCTTCTCTATATCGTTTTGATGCAAGTCTAGGATTGTTTGTTATTTGTGAGCCTTTCTTGTATCACCTTGATAC
>Ga0099826_10004028_pt1 | contig 10182 bp, 5 predicted proteins | sample Mtrugardesep15_FD_76830 | JGI IMG/M metagenome (GOLD analysis project Ga0099826, IMG submission 76830) | Root nodule microbial communities of legume samples collected from California, USA - M. trunc garden sep15 | ecosystem: Host-associated > Plants > Roots > Nodule | place: USA: California...
TCAAAGGTTCCAAGCCATACTCTTGATCCTTTTCTATTAGGGTCACGGATTTCTGCAGCAAATTTTCCCCATGTTCTTCTTCTAACACCTCTATAGTGCTTATTATCCTCTTTGGTGTTGGTGGTTTCACTTTTTACCATGTTTTGTTGTGGGAGAGGTTTGGTTGTGGAAGGGATTGTGATGTTCAAGGAGGGTTTGCGATTGCTTAGGTTTGAGGATGATCTTGGAGGTTTTGAGAAAGAGGTTTGAGGGATTTGAAAATTGGTTTGTGTTTGTGTCATGTTATTGCTTTGAGAAATTGAATTTTGAATTTCTAGGTTGTTTGAGGACCAAAAAGTGAATTCTAAGTTTTGTTCCATACTTCTAAATTGAGGTTGTTCTGTTTTTTTTGGAGATATTAAGAGAGGAGTGTGCTAAATTTAGAATGGAGAGAGGAATTGGTTGAGTGGAAAATAAGGAGTGAGGATTGTATAAATATGAGGGGGTTATAGTGGAAGAAAAAGGAGAAATAAAATAAAAGAAAACAATAAAGTAAATAAAATGGTGCCTTCTTTAGAGATTCCAAGATGGAGAGAGGAAACATCGTTTTGTAGATATCAATAAATTAATGGTTTTGGTGACAATATTGTCGTTTTGGTTGTTTTCAAATCTAAACTTGACTTTGTGATGACAAAGGGGACCACAACTTCACCAAATGATTCTTCCCAGCTACTTCCTACCCATGCTTTGCTATGCCTGTGGTTTTGGTTTTAGTTGATGGATTTGGAATGCATGGGTATATATACACTTTAAGATATTTTGATAAATTGGTTATGTGTGTGTGATAGCAATTCTACACCATTAGCTGAAGAGTTTATCGACCCAATAGCTGAAGAGTCCATTGGGCCTAGTAACCCAACATATGTTAAGACTAAGCGAAGATAGTTGCTCTTTAGGCACCCACTAATTGCTCAAAAAATGCAACTACCGTTGGTTGAGTAGCAGCTAACTGTCATTTGCCACAAAACGGTAGTTAACGTCATTTCACAACTTTTAGTCACTTTTTAAACTGATTTAACCGATTTAAAAAGTCTCACGAGCAGTTGTAGGCGAAAGAGGCCAATGATTATAATAAGTTATGGGCTTATGATTGCAGCCTAATCCCTTATGCAGTCGTAGGTAGTAAAGCAGGAGTCTCTGTATGACTCTGAGGGCTCGCCTCTTACCGAGCCTTGTTTCATCGACACCTTCAAGCTTGTTAGGTGTTCGAATGCCTTAGAGACGAGGGTCTTGATAGGTAAAGTTTGTATTTTTTTAAATTGATATATATTTTGTTTTTGTGTGTTGGATCATTATTAACTTTGCTTTCTTGTCTTGCTCGTATACACCATGCCTAACCTTCAAGAGAAGTTGATGAGGCTCATCGAGAAGGATATGAGCAAGGTGACTACTTCTAAGTGGAATGATCCTCGTAGTATTAACACTTTGATAATGGGGGTCAACTTCTGAGGGAGCTCCCCGATCCTGACGAGCATCCTGTTGGACCAAACTAGGTCCTCTCATATGGATGTCATAGATGTCGAGGAGCGCAAACCGAATAGGACCACGATCGATGTGGCTGCTAAGGGAAAAGCTCTACAGGTTGAGGAGGAAGTTCTTTAGACTCCGGGATCCAGTGTTAACCCTTCTGAGCTTATGGTTGAACCTTGAGAATTTTTAAAATCAACTTACTTTGATGTTGAGCAATGTTGATGGCTCAATAACATACCAACTTGGCCCCGTTGAAAGAAGTAGGCTAGTGACATAAGGTTTGATCAAGGCTATCAAGGGCCTTAGTATTGTGGTGGCCCTAGGTGGCTCGGAAAGTGAATATAAGGCCCAAGCAGAGGGTTTATCCGATGAGAAAACGACCTTGGAAGCTAAGGTAACCAAGTTGGAAGTTGATGGAATTCCCTTCAGTTAAATTGAGAAAGAGGAGTTTGTTTTGAAGATTATATAAAATGAAGAGGATGAATGAACAACATTAGTTGTTATTGAAAGATGATGAATATCTAATTTTTTATAAAAAATATATAAATGAAACAGTTTCATATTCTTCTCCAAAAAACCTGGGAATGTTCAAAATTTGTTCTCCACAAATTGCTTTGTCCATTTCCACCCCCACCCACTTGTGAATTTCATAGGGTCTTTAAGTTTTTGGTTAATAAATTTTGAAGCTTCTATTAAACTCAAAAACCGTCCATGTTCTTGAAAATAATTCAAATATGAAAATTAGTAATCTTCACCTTACCATGTGTCAATCACTCATATGTTTTATACTGAAGAGTGGAGAAATCAGATAATTTACTAGTTAAAAAATTAGACTTTTGTACTGATAATACTGGAAAGTGGCATACGAAATAAATTATTAATTTTCAGCAATCAATAATTAATGAATAAGGATCCATACCGTTATGTTTTGTTCAAAACTTTTTAAAGTGTGCTAGGTTTCCCCTAACATGAGTGACGATTATCAAAATTATATGAACATTTTTAAATGAATAGTATTCCGTTGTGTTTCCACCGATCAACATTTGCATCTTGCAATTCGGTCGGTGGACATCATCGATCGCTTCCATCCATCAATTTCATTATTTTTAGTGAATTGGGTCTATATTATTTAATTCATCGATAATTTATTTTGGTGGAAATCAAGTCTCATTGTAACTACAGCGTGCTTGAGTCAATCAATCACATTCAGATTGGAGTTCGATGGTTATTGTAGTGGGCACCTCCCTTTCTGACCTATGGCTTGGCCACCATGGCCACTGATCCGTCGATTTGCACTTGGAGATGTGTGAGTTCTGTCAATAAACCCAAAGATCCTCATCACCAGCAACAACAACAGCGCACCTTTGTGCAAACTCTTGTCAAACATGATGAAACTTTAGTTCTATAGTTTCCCAAACCTTGCATTAAGGGAGACTTTGTACGTGTCAAACTTACTCAAGTTTGCTCACAGGTCATCTTACGTTATTCTTACATGTTTTTTAGTTAATTTCAATAGGTTTTACATCCATAATAGATGATGATTATATCAATTGTTTATGATTTCGGGACATTTGCAATGTTTTTTTATATTGGAGACTGTAATTCTAGTTTTCCTGAAACATAGCAATTTTAGGGGGGTTTTGAAGTAATTCACGAAGAAATCATGGAAATCGACAAATCAAGAACATCTGAAGAATTGTGAAGACTTTGGGAAGACCAAGAATGAAGATTCAAGAGGCCTCAAAATACGTTAAAGACGGAGGAATTTTGTTCCTAAGTTCCAAAACATCTTATATGGAAGCAAACACCAAAAAAGACGAATAAATAGGCGTTTTGGAGCCCAGACAGCACTCCCATGCTCCTGGCGCACAGAAACACGCTCACATGCGCCTGACACATGGTCCTAGGCGCCTGTCACCTACGCCTTGTGGGCTAAGGTGCTATTTTGTAACTTTTTGGTGCAAAATGCCCAGTATTTTAGTCAAAGTTCAGGTGGAAACTCTCCATATAAATACCGCATTCCTCAATTACAATTTCTCATTACAGAAGAAGCAATTCAATAGGAAGGCAATCACAAGGAGCTTCAAGGGAGGAGTCTCTATCCTCAATCAAGGTTTTTCTAGGGTATGTTTTATTTCTTTTGTAATTTGTCTTTAGTTACCCCGAGTAACTAAATCTTTTTGGGCTAGGGTTCTAAGATGAACCTCTTTTATGGTTGTTGGAAAATTTATTTAATTTAAGGTCCTTATTTATTTATTTATTATGCTACTAGTTTGGCTTAATTGGACTTTTGGTCCTCTAAGTAATTTCTTGTTTTCATTTTGGTCCCATAACTCATAAAATCAACGTTTTGGTCCCTCTTGTTTAACTTTGTTAGTCAATTTGGTCCATAACCGTTAACTTTAACCTCAAATGTCTATGGTGGATCAACCTTAAGAGCGGTCCATCATAAATCATATTAATTATTTTAATTTAAACCGTTTGATTATTTTTTTAAAAGAGGACCATTTGATTACGCATGTCTATTTCATCTAATGGTGCACCATCCACACCTAATTTTTTGTACCTTTTCTTCATCTTCTTCCATACTCCTCTTCTTCATCTTCATTAATAACTTCAAACATTAATCAAAAAACTCATATTAACCCAGGAAAAACCCAGATGATAAAAAACACAATAAAATACCTATTCACAAATTTCCAGCAACCTCATCTCATTCTTCTTTAACATCACATTCAATTTTTCATTTCAAATATTTAACATAATAACCTCACAATTTTTATACAAACAATCAAAATCAAATCTCACAAACAAAACATTTCTTCTCCAGTCACCGAACCAAAAGTCCAAAACATAATAACCTTCCATTTCTCCTTTCCATTGCCATGATGAAGATGAGAGATAAATTGAAAAGGAACCACCATGGGTTACGAAGATAATTCGTAAGTTTTTCTCTTTCTCTCTAGAAATTTTTCACGTTAAGGTTTTGATTTTCACCGATTCGACTCAATTTTATTCAATTTCGTTTTTCTTAGGTATCAATGGAAGCAAGACCATCAATAGTGAAACCTTCACAAGAAGTAAGAACCAAAACCTTGAAATTCGTAAACAGTTTTATCACCATCGCCGGTGAGATAGCGTAACAGTTTCCGACGAAGACTCTCCGACGACACCAGCGTTGAGAGAGAGGGAGAGGATAAGGAGTTAGATTTGATTATGGATATTTGTGATGGTATTGATTTGGGGGTGTTGCTGGCTATTTAAGTATTTGTGAAAAAAAGATATTGATTTGGGGATGTTGTTGTGTTGTTGTAGGAAGGGAGAAAAGAGAATGATGATGCAGGAAGGGAGAAGAGAGAAGAGAAAAGAGAATGTGTTGTTGTCGTGAGGAAGGAGAAAAAAAATCTGGAAAAGGTTGATGAAGATTTGAGGAAGAAGAGAGAAGATGATGAAAAGTGAAAAAAATTAGGTGCTGACAGTTCACTATTAAACACAATGGACATGCAATCAAATGATTTAAATCAAATAAAAAAATTTAGACATTAAAAAATTAACGGAGCTGACCAAATTGACTAACAAAGCAAAACAAGAGGGATCAAAACGTTGATTTTACGAGTTATGGGACCAAAATGAAAACAAGAAATTACTTAGGGGACCAAAAGTCCAATTAAGCCTACTAGTTTTACAATTGTTGCGTAAGATTTGTCTCCTTTAAAGCATAACCCCGACTTAGAAACTTAGGGAGGTGACATTACCTAATATTGATGTATATCTGTCTAATCAGAAAGTAATTAATTAGTAATTAGGGAAAGAGGCCGAAAGCGAGAAAACCCTCAAAGTAAATACCTAGTGGTGACATACCTAATATTGATGTATATCTGCTAAAATCGGGAAGTAACTAGTTGATTAATTAAGGAAACAAGTGACTTCACAACTTAAATTAGCCCAGTAACTCTGCTCTTCTTTCACCTCGGTAAGGTAGACATTGATAGGGCTGTCCGTTTGTGGAACTATCGAGAGGGAGAGTGTACAATATGTTTATAAGATTCATAGATGGAGAGATCTTTAGGAAGATCAGGAATTCACTGATGGGAATTTAGGAAAGCCAATTTAAGTATATGTTTCAATTACCTCTGAGAGAGTAAGACCCCACACGTACTTCCATGTCATTGACAGGTGCAACTCGACAACTGCGGGAGAATGAACCCATATCTCTGAGAGAGTAAGACCTCACACGTAATGATCACTATGTGACCAACATATGCAATTTGACAGCCAATAGGTGTTAAAACCCCACAAACTCATCACTTAGATAGATAACTATAAATAACATGAATAATACTTGACTGTTAAATATTACCAACAACCAAGTAGAGGGGATTCAAAGAATCCTAATTGCCGTTAACATTCTGAATCAAAACAAGTAAACTTTGTTCTGTTGCAAACAAATTAACTTTGCAAAAACTCTAAACCCTTATCTCTTTTATTTTATTTTGTTCCCAAATAAGTAACGCAAATTGTTTGGTTAAAACAACAATTCTTTGGATACGATACTCTACTTATCACATTATTACTTGGTAAACGATTTGATACACTTTCCCAATCCGACCATAATAATCTTTTGAATTTTCATTTTTTTTCTTTTTCATTTCCTTTTTAATTTTGGAGTAACAGCCTAATCCCTCCATTTTGTATATTATATAATCATGCTAGCAAAATTAGTAAACCAAATTGGACCCGTGAGTACATGCTTACTCATAGCAAAATTGCAATTTTATACGTTTTGATTGAATAATCAAAATAAATTCAGACATATTTAGAATACTATAAAACTTTGCAGATATTTTCTATGTAGTTTTATAGAGGTTTATGCAAAAAATAAACTCAAAATTTGATTTATAGGTTGAAATTTCCATGGTTTTTTTTTAAATTTTTTGAGTTTTTGGCGCTTCAAAAACCCATAATTATTGCATCCTTTGTCAGAAAATATAATTTTATGTGAAATGTTATATTTTTATATCCTAGACATGCCTGTACAAAATCATAAAAAAAAAAAACAAACTTTTTTACTGAACTTTTTATCTATGAGAAAATGTAGGAGGGCATAAATAAATAAGAAGAATACCAAATCATATGGATATAACATGTGTTTTTTACAAGGTCATTTTTAAGACTTAACATATATTAAATGATCAATTTGAACAATTAATCTTTTCTATAATAATTGTATGACACAAAAAAAATAAAATTGTATGCATTTTTCAAAACAATGAAAATATGAAAATATTGTTTTCATTATTTCCAAAAATCATCATTCCTAACTAACATTCATCTTCTTTCCATCACAATGATTTATTTCAAGAGTCCCACATTTTTAACCAATTTTTAAAATGAATAGATTTTAAAAAATGAAAACATTTGAGAAAGTAAACGGGTCTTTTGGTGAAAATGCTACAAAAAAAATAAAAATAAAAATAAAAAATGTAATAATAAAATGAAAAGGGTTGAGTGGAGCGGGAATAGAAATTCGAAATTACTCATCTCTGATTCCACTCTTACATTCAACTCAACTACATCGCCATTTTCAAATCTCTCTCTCTCTCTCTCTCTGTCTTTGAACTTCACACACTCTCTCTCCCCGAGATTCAACAATGGGGTCGGTGGAGAAATACCACGTAATCGAGCTCGTCGGCGAGGGTTCCTTCGGTAAAGTCTACAAAGGCCGACGCAAGCACACCGGACAGGTTCTGTTATTCTCTCTCTCTCTCTCTCTCTCTCTTCAATTTCCATTTTCTAACTAACTTTCCATTTTCAATTTTCTTCGTTTTAGACTGTTGCGATGAAGTTCATCATGAAACATGGTAAAACTGAAAAGGATATTCATAACTTGAGACAAGAAATTGAGGTAATTCGTTTGATTTATTTGTCAATTTCGACTTTGTTTTAATTAATGCGATTTGATTATGTGTTTTCTCTTTGTTATGAATTCATTTTTGTGCGATTTGATGCTGATTGGGATGCTGCAATAGTTAGGGTTTCTGTTAATGTATTTAGGTTGAATTTGAAAAACGAGTTTTCTTTGTCACTGATGTTAAAGGATTGAGTTATAGTGTGAGAATGTTGCATTAGTGTTATGATCTCGGCACCTGAGTGTGGAGTTACGAAGCTAATGCTAACTGTTTCAAAATTGGTATTGCTATTGCTATTTATGTAGCACCGAGACCAAAATGGTGTCTCACACGTGGTGTCCGACACTGACACATGTAGCCGACCCATGTTAGTGGTATAAGGCTTGGTTGTTGTTGTTATTGATTGATCGGTGTTGACGTGTCCGTGACAGTGTCATGTCTACTGTCTGTGTAAGTGCTTCATAGATTGCTATTGCTATGTTTGTATTCACTTATTAAGAAATAAATAAAATCATTATTAATGTTTCCTTAACGTCATTATGATTGCGTTTATAGATTTGGTTTGTTATTGTTGATTTTCCAGATTAGTGATTTCCATATACTTCAATAGTTGGAAATAGTATTACATATTGGACTAGCATTGATAATGTTAAATGTGTTTCTGTTGGAAACTTTTGATTTTTAAAACATAATGGATTAATCAACTTTATTTAGAAGACTAGAACTCATAACTCTAAAAATACTGCAAAATTCATGGACTGGACGAACAGGATGGCATGATTAACATCAATTTTTGCCTTTTTGGAGAGTGCGTGCATATATAGAATATGTTGACTAAAATATACAATGTGCATTGATTTTTAAATTCTGTTCTGTTGATCTGTTCTACATGATTGCAAAAATCAAAGTCTAAACTTGAACGAAAATTTGGAGAAACCAGAAACAAACAATTGACGAAGAGAAGAATTTTTTCTAAATGATTTTATCGAAGATCCTACTAATTGATGGATCTAGTTTTTCATAAGCCTACTCACTCAATTGACGGATATAGTTTTTTGAACAAAGTTTTTCTACTAATTCCTTATTAATGGCTGTGCTAACTGTTGACATTTGATATTCATGAATTTCACAGATATTGAGGAAGTTGAAGCATGAAAATATTATACAAATGCTCGATTCCTTTGAAAGCCCGCAAGAGTTTTGCGTTGTCACAGAATTCGCACAGGTAAACTATCTGTATTGTTGATTGATTTTGGATTTGTAGTACTCTAAAGTCTTTGAAAGTTACTACCACTTATTCATTAATGGTTAATTTAAGTATGCACAATCAGCTGATAGTGGAACAAGGAAGTTTGAATCATGAGACATGCTGATGGTAATTTTTATTTTTCAGGGTGAGTTATTTGAGATTCTCGAGGATGATAAATGCCTTCCTGAAGAACAAGTTCAAGCAATTGCAAAGCAATTGGTATTCTGTCCTATACGATTTTTCCTAACAATACTTCGAGGAAGAATTACAAGGATAAATGTCTTATTTTTTTTTATTTTTTTATTTTTTATTTGGTTTGGGTTATGCAGGTAAGAGCCTTACATTATTTGCATTCCAACCGAATCATCCACCGTGATATGAAGCCCCAAAATATTCTCATTGGTTCCGGATCGATTGTCAAGGTTGGCTTAGCTCTTTGTTCACTTGAATAAACATGCACCACACATTTCTTATTGCTAGTTGCAGTAGAAATTTGCCACCATCTGTTGTAATTGTTATTGTTATGATTTACGTTCTACACAAGTTAAGCCTTCTTTTCATTGAATAATCTAATACAATTGTCCTGTAAACACACTTCCTCCAAGGAGGCATTACATATGTGCTTTGTTCAATTTTTCTTTGTGATAATAGATAGGCTAGATTGGCTAACCCATCTGCAACCCAATTTTCTTCTCTATAAACATAACATGATGGATACAAACCCTCTACTCTGATAACAAAATGCGCCGAATCCTCTCGACCAAATTTAAGCCGCTAGCACTTCCAGAGGACTTGCCATTTAACCAGTTATTTCAAGGAACGAGTAAAATATACATCCCTTGAAACAAATTCCCTCTAAAAGACAAGTTTATTTTGTTTTTATTTTTATCTCAAAGTTAATTCAAACACTTGTCAAATTATGTTTTAATCCCACTAACTGATTGTATGGCTTTCATTTCTAGTTTTCCTTAGTTAAGAACAGTTGATCATGGTCTAATTTATGTTGTTTTTGAATATCTGATAGCTTTGTGATTTTGGGTTTGCACGTGCGATGTCCACAAACACAGTTGTTTTGCGATCTATAAAAGGTTTGGCTCATCAGAATACAACTTGTTTCCTTTTATTCTTCATTCTATCAATGTAGTTTGTGTGTAGCAGCTGGTATTTTTAGAGACTGAATTTATTTAATTTTTTCAGGCACCCCATTATACATGGCTCCAGAACTTGTCCGGGAACAACCTTACAATCATACTGTAGATTTATGGTCTCTTGGGGTTATATTGTATGTTGAATATCTTTATCTCTTTTTATCTGCATGTAATAACAGATTTACTGGTATTGAGTTATGCATTCTTTGTTGATAGTTGTCCATTTAAATATGGCCTAATGTCTTGATATCATATGTGTTTACAATATTTAAGTTGGTGATTCATTTCCTTAAACCAAATAGATCCTACTTTTTATTTCTTTTGTTTTCCATTTGCATTATCCTTATTGCCATTGAGTTGAGTTGAA
>Ga0099826_10004029_pt1 | contig 10181 bp, 5 predicted proteins | sample Mtrugardesep15_FD_76830 | JGI IMG/M metagenome (GOLD analysis project Ga0099826, IMG submission 76830) | Root nodule microbial communities of legume samples collected from California, USA - M. trunc garden sep15 | ecosystem: Host-associated > Plants > Roots > Nodule | place: USA: California...
ATAAGTATAATACTGCAATTGTTTGAAACGTACCAAAATAATGATTGAAACATTCAAAATCAGTAAATATTAATAATGACAATTTATGGTTTTTGTCAAAAAAAAAACAGGTTTGAGGTTTCCTCGAGAGTTAACTGCCACAGTTTTCCTCGGTAGTTTACTGCCGAAGTTTCCGCTGTATTAACTGCAGCCGGTTCCATAATTCGACAGTTAACTGTCGAGGGACATTTGAGTAATTTACATGTGTTTTCAGCCTTTGCATATGTGTCAACAACAATTTTCAATTTCTTAAGATATAATATAAGATCTCATCCTTTGTCAAAGAAGAAAATCGTCAAAAATATATTTTTTTAGGAAAGAAAATTGTCCAAATTGATGTCTCGTTTTTTAAGTACCACGATATTTATATGTTTCTTAATAATTAAAAGACACAATTTTTTTTGAAAAAACGAAAAGGATAATAAATTAAACACACACAATCAAAGCACAAAAAGTGATATGATCATAGGGTTACAGAAATATCAAACACAAGACCACACCATAACAACGGTGTCTATAAACCAAGAAAGAAAAATAATTGAGAATCAAATTATAGATCAAACCACTCCTAGACATAGGCATGGTTGATTGCTCCATTGATAGAAAGCATATGAAAAATCCTAAGCATTACACTTGGTCCATGACCATACCAATAGTTTTACCTTGTCCAAAGGTGTATGAGTTAGGCTATCATGATTATCAACCGTCACATAGTTATGATGCTTCCAAAATCCATATGCATGTCAACCATATCACATGAAATTATTTCTTCACTTTATTTCCTTGAGAAACCAAACCTATGAATTGAACCACATGACCAACACAAACCAAGAGGTTGGGTTTTGATGTTAATTGGATGACTTGGATTAGGGCTTGTGTGTTTCCGAGTACGCTATTAGTTTTGGTTAACGATTTTCCAACCCAGGAGATTAATATTCAAAAAGGTCTTAAGCAACGTGAAGATTTAGCCCTATTTCTCTTTCTGATATTGGTTGAGGGGCTGAGTGTGTCGATCCGTAAGGCAGAGAAGTTGGGAGAGTACTCAAGGTTTAAAGTTGGGGCGAATGGGCTCTGTGTCCCATCTTCAAAATGTTGATGATAGTAATTTTATAGATGAAGCCTCAGTGGTAAATCTCTGGACCATAAAAACGATCCTCTAGTCTTTTGATATGTAGTTTGGGCTCAGGGTTAACTTGTATAAGAGTAGTATCATGGGTATAAATGTGGAAGGTGAGTTTGTGAGGATGGCTGAGAGTTTTCTTTACTATATAGTTGGGTTTATTGCCTTCAAGTATCTAGGTATTCCAATGGCGGAGAATCTTATGAAAGTGGGGACATCGGAGCCTCTGATAGAGCTTAATGTTAAGTGGCTTGGGTCTTATAGGAGTAAGTTTGTTAGCTTAGGTGGGAGGGTGGTCCTTAGTAACTATGTTCTCAATTCTATTTCTATACTTGTCTTTCATGAGGTTCCCTGTTAAGGTCTGAATGAGTATTGTTCATCTCCAAAGACATTTCTTATGGGGAGGGTAAAAACGGGGAGCAATATATCTTGAGTTAGTTGGGGGGATGTGTGTCGACGTAAGTCGGAGGGAGGTTTGGGGATTAGACATTTAAGACTAGTTAATCAGGCCATGTTGGGGAAATGGCATGGAGACTCCTCTCTTTGGTGGAACGAATCTCTAGAAGGATATCCTTTGTGCTAGGTAAGTGACTAATCAGGTGATCTCTCATCATGGAGGGAGAGTCAGTGTCTTGTCGATTGTTTCTTTGTGGTGGAAATGTGTGTCTCTCCTTCGAGGTGGTCATGATGATACCTCATATTGGTTTTCCCAAGGTGTTGTTAAAGTATTGCAAGACAGCCACTATAACACCCCAATTTTAATATTAATTGTCAATATTATTAATAGATAATATATATTATTATTGGGTAAAATTAGTATTATTTTTTATTATTATCATTGAGGCTTGATATTATTAAATTAAATCATTTGTGGTTATAGGTGTTACGAAAAATGAGAAAGTAAGGAGGAGTTAACTAGTCGAGTGAATAATGTGAGAAAAACAATTTTTAGGGAGAAAATAGTGTGCCATTGTTGAAAAATAGTGGTTTGGTTGTTATCAATATTTCATGTGAATTTAAATTATAAAGAGAGGAATGATATAATAAATAATAAAGATAAGAGGTGAGAAATAGAAGTAATAAATTAAATGGGGGAGGAGGGAGTAAATTATGATAGGTGGAGGGCAGAAAAGTAATAATAATAAGAATTTAACCTACTTTCCTAGTATAAATAGAGGAATAAAAATTCATAAAACATTATTGTTGAACGTTAGAACCAGATAGACGTAGAGAGGAAAGGAGGCAAACCCTAACTAAGGAGAATTGAATCAAAAGCTGCGTTTTCGGAGAATTCGAGGTAAGGGGGAGAATCTTTGCACCTTAGGGTATCTTAATATATGACGGGGTTGTTTAATTCTTAATATGATGTTGTTGTTTTTATGTGAGATTGTGATGAGAGATTTATGATGAACGAATTAAAAGATGAAGTTGAAAGATGAGAATTGAGGAAAACTAGTTTAAGTTTTTGAATTGAGGTTTTTAGACTTAAAAAGAGTGGATAATTTGGTAGGTTAGCGAAAAAGTAGTGTTTGAATGATAGGCTAATAATGGGATAAATATTAGGGACGAGTTTGGAGAGTATGTGACTGGAAACGGAGTCGAAAAGGGTTCCCAAAGCGAAATCGCAACAGAATTGCAATTTTGCTGTCATTGTGCGTTTCTTACCGTCTCCTTTTGGCAAGTTTAAGTTCTGAAATGGGTTTAGGTTTCTTCATGAAAGTTGTAGATATGGATGTTAGCTTTCACTAGCCTTTTGAGGGACTCGATTTAAGTACCTAGAACTCAAGATATGATCAAAATACTACACATAGGTCAACATGGTCGTGCTCTTTTCGATTTCTGTAACCGAAAATAAAAATAAAAACTGGAACTTTTCTGTTCAGAATTAGGATTTGGTGTCTTCATAAAAGTTGTATCTATGACTGTTAGCTTTAATTTGGTGTTGGTTTGACCTCATTCCAAAATCTATAACTCAAGATATGATCAAAATACTACACATGGTCAGCAGGGTCGTGCTCTTTTCCTAGGCGTAGGAAAACCAATTTTCGACTATTTTATGTTCTAAAATGGATTTTTATGTAAACATAAAAGTTGTAGATATGGATGTCAGTTTTCAAGTAGATTTGGAGTGACTCCAATAGGACGCCAAAAACTTGAGTTATGATCAAAATACTAGACAGAGGTCAGCACGGTCGTACACTCTGCCTAAGTTTAGGAAAACCAACCATTACACCCCCTCTCTGTGTCGAATTGGATTTAGGGTCCTTCATAAAAGTTGTAGATATGGGTGTTAAATTTATTTTAGCTTTGGTTTGACCTCATTCATACATTCCTAAGTTGAGTTATGATTAAAATGTCACATGTGGGTCATGTTGCGTTTTCCATGAAGTTTAATCACCACTGTTCTAGTGGCCTCTAAACCATCCATGATAGTATTAGTGATTGTAAGAAATCCGTTAGAGTATAGAGTAAAGTTGAGGGTTCTTAAACTTTACATCTAAACGAGGGAGTGTGATCATGCATAAATAGAAGCGATTACCTCAGGATAATAGCAAGTCTAAAAGATAAACCGGTGATAGTGATCTAAGTGAATTTAATGATGTTAAAAGATGACATGACAATAGGACATGAAAAATAATTAGCTTAAGAGTATTGATAATTGGAGATTGAGAGAGTCAGGGTAGTTAAAGAACTTAAGGTGAATGTTATATACGAACGTTTAAAGTGCATAAACGAATAAAGATTATAGATGATCGTAGACGAGATGTAAAGAAAGATAGGGAGTTGTGCGTTAGGTAATGAAAGAAAATAGGAATGATAATAGCGATGAAGAGGACGGGACTCGATTAGAAAAGAGCAAGATGAGTAGGAAAACAGATAAGCGGTAATAGTTATAATGTTTAACGATAATAATAACAACCAGTATCGAGAGAATAAAATCTTGAATTTTTATGAAGTCTTAGTGAGGAAAGTTTCTGAAGTCGACAGTACTGATAAAGTGAGATAATAACTTTAAATTAGGGTCAAGTTAATATTAGAAGAATAGTCGATGTATAGATGACGACAAATGTGAGAACAAGGTAATAAGATATAGAGTCGTTTTAAATGAGAAGAATAATTACGAAAGAGTTATGACGATGGTGGGGAAGAACCTAGTTGTATAGAGATGAGACATTATATGTAATGATAATGAATAAGAATACAGCCTGAGACTAAGAATGAGTAATAGGTTATGCTATCAGAAGTAAAGTATATAGAGAGCCTAGAAAAGGTGATGGGATAGAGTATGAACGTAAGACAAATAAAAAGATAAAATAGAGGGATGTTGACGTAGAAATGAGTCACGCGTAAGGGTTGGACTAATGAAGAGATAAGGTGGTGATATAAACGGTTGATGGAGAGTAATAATGAGGAATCCGTAATGTGACGAAGAGTGATGACGATTGATATTATATATGTGTAAATAAATACATACGATGAGAAATGATAAAAAAAAAATTCGTGATGACGAGGATGACGACAACTATATCATTACGATGAAGAGAGTGATGATGTTTATCTATGATGATGAGAGTGATGTATAAAATGATGATGGGAGTGATATATGATGATGATAAGTATGATAATGATTTGTGTGCTTGCATTAGGGTCGTGCATTTTAGTGGGAGTCTTGCATTAATATGTGAATTATTTAAATATGTGTATACTTGTTTTACTTGTAACTTATTTCTATGCATTCATATAGAGTCTAAGACTGATGGAGTGCATGACTGATGGAGAAGTCCAGTAACATACCTCTGGAAAATTATGACGAGAAAAGTCCAGTAACATAACTCTGGCAAAACGATGAGTAGGCGTGGTACCACATTCATATAGGTCGTTAGGAGATTCCATATGCATGATATGAGAAATGAAGAGATTATACATAATGGTTGTTGAGACAATGTGATAGCAGAGATTATATTCTTTTTATGCTTATTAAAAGTGCGTGTTTTTCCTTATGTTTTTGTTATAGCTGGATTTCTCACCCCTTTCTTGTTGTTGTATTTATGGTATATGTACCCGCGGGGTTCAGATACTTAGGACGCAGAGATCTAGTTGCGGGACACCTAGCAGGAATACAACAGGAATTGTCTTCCGTCTATTTTATTTTAGCAATGATTATATATGTAGTCGAATACGATCTCTGATATATAACACCATGGGTTGGGGCTAACATTTAGTTTAATTTGATTTTGAGTTTGAATCTTGGAACTAATGTTATTTCTATTTATGATCTTCAATGACAATGATAAATTTTATTAATGAGAATAGTGAAATGTTTCCGTTGCTGAAATTTTTAAATAGAAAGAAAATTATATTATTTTTGTGAGTTTAAGTCGAATTGTGTAACATCCTTATTATTAAATATATTATTAATATTTAATATTTATCGACGGGAATTAGGGTGTTACGGCCACACAATTTATGGGATGACATTTAAGTCAGGGAGGCCCCATTTAGGTTCTCGGGTTGCAGGGATTTGAGAGGGGAATGTGAGGTGGAGGCGTAGGCTTTTCATTTATGAACATGCCTTGGAGGTGGAGCTTTAGGTGGTGTTCGGATCAATACAATTATCTTAAGAGGAGGATGTCTGGTCTTCAAAGCATTCCCCATACGAGAGGTGTTTTCGGTCTGGTCTGCGTATGACTCTTTCTCAAATGAGGCTTTGGGGGTGGGTGGTAGGGTGATTGATGTTAAGCTAGGTTTTGAAGAGTTGGTCTTCGTTCAAAGTTCAAGTGTTCTTTTGACAGCTTCTTCTAGATAGGATCCCCATTATAACTAATTTGTTTAGACATTGGGTTATTCCTGATGATGCGGTTCTAGTTGTGCTTTTTGCGGAGCCCCTTCAGAGTTGGTTTTTCAGCTCTTTATTTTGCGTATGGTGGCCTCAATAGTGTGGTATAGGATTATGAGGTGGTTAGGCTGAGAGTGGGCTTTTCCTGGTGCTATGATTAGCCTTTTTTAGGGATTCTTCAGTTCAGCAGAGAGAGAGAGAGAGAGAGAGAGAGAGAAGATTATGCAGGGTCTTTTGTTGATAAGACATACTGTTATGTGGACTATCTAAATAGCCCGTGATGATCTTGTGTTTTCTTGTAAGACACTAGATGTGAAGGAATTGGTCCTTAAGATCCAATTTTCTTCATGGTATTAGTTCATTAGGAGACACCCTGGTTCTCCTTGTTTGCATTATAAGTAGGTGTTGGAACCTCTCTTGTTTTGGATCTTGTAGCTTTCTGTGTAAGCACTACTTTTGGTACCTTTGAGCGAGGTTTTTTGTTTGGTTCTTGATCTTCTATGTCTCATGTCCTACCTGTTGTAGACTTGGTTTACTCTTTCGGTGTCTGGTTCATTAGAAGGGCGAGATGGCTTCGTTTATCCTACCTGTTATTTTGTCATGTGTTTGTAGTGTATGCAATATTAGCTTTTTCAAATTTCAAGATAAGCTAGTTATATTAATTAAATTTGTTTGGAAAAACAATAATAATTGCATCTAGGAAATCGAAAGAAAGCTTCTTCTTTTTTTAAGGTTGAAAGAAAGCTTATTAGAGATAACGAGGGACAAATTTTTTTTTTCAATAGATACTCGTAATTAGAGATGGAGCAAATAATATACTTCCTCCTGTCCTTATTATAATATGAAAAACCAAAAAACATCAAAATCAATGTTTTCATTAATTGTTGTAATTTTTAAAACATTTTTACAAATATATCTTGTAGAATGCTGTAAAACACTAAATACATCCACTAATAAGAGAATCATTAAATAAGAGATAAAAAAGTCTTTTAAACAATAACTATATACTCCCTCCGATTACATTTATAAGCAACTTTTCACTTTTTAGATTCATTAATTAACTTATGTATCTAGACTATATATATTCTTGATACATCAGTTAATTAATGAATCTGAAAAAACAAAAGTTACTTATAAATATGAACGGTGGAGTACATCTTAAAAGTATAGAACCAAATTTTCTTATATGAAAGAAAGTAGAAAGATAGCGGCGGATATTATTCCCGCATCAAAAGAAGGGTGTTGGGAAAACCTAAGAAACCGATGCTTAATTAACTGTTAATGCCTACTTGGATCAGAAACTTATTAAAAGTTGGAAGCAAATTGTAGAAGCAGAAAAAAGTGATGTAAACTTTCCGTTAATTAGAAAGTAAAACAAAAAGAAGATTTAAAAACAATATAGGGGTTAGGTGAAAAAATATATATATTCTGCATTTGTTGGTGGAGCTCATGGGATCTTATTCTGCTCGCCATTACTTCAGGGAACTCCTAGTAGTAAGAAATAGAAGCAGACAACTTTCTTATTTGTCAACTTTAATATTCTATGAAAAAAATATTGATTATTTAATAGTAACTTCAGATTATCAATTAATTTTTGACTTTAAGGAAAATGATATAAGTATTTTTCAATTTAATCAATTAAATTATTTGCAAGGAACACATATTGGTGTTTTTTCTAACATTTTTTATTGCTAAAAAAATTCATGGGTGTTTTTGACATGCTAAAAAATAAAGGATAGAATAGGAAAACTTTAGTTGTACAATGTTTGATTTGTAAAATTATTTAAGGGACAGGTTTAACCGATGGCAAAGGACATGACATAAACTGAAATTTTTGTTCATCACTAAATCACCGCACAACTTTTTATCCACATACAAATTGTTTGAAATACAAAAATAATCTTTTGTCTATTAAAAACCGTATAAGACCAAATATTATTCAATATCCATATAATTTTGTCTTGTGTTGTGTTGTTCTATTTTATCGAGCATTTACTATTAAACAGATAAATAAATATATCAAAGAATTTTTTTAATCAGTTTAAATTTTAATGCATTAAAAAAAACATTATTGAATGATACTGTGTTAGAATATATTATTTCAAATATGTAAGCTTGACAAAAGTTTGATGTTCTGGACCGGTAGAGGAAGAAGAAGCCATTCTCAACAGCAACTTACGATGGCTGAGAGAGCAGACATAAAGAAAGGGTTAGGGGAGGAAGAGGCTATGGGGAGAGGGAAAAATGTTAGGCGTGTAAAGTAAAAGAGAAGATGGTAGGATACAACAACTTACATTGGTATGATTAAGATCGTATTAAGACTCTCTCCGTCCCACAAATGGTATTAAGACTCTCTCCGTCCCACAAATGATATATTTGTAGAAAAAATTGTTCGAATAGATGATATAGACAGACATTTTATTTCGAATTCTGCTCTTTATCCAAACGGTTTTGCTCATTTCCAAAAAAAACTGACCAAAATAGCCCTGCGCATGTTAACTCACGCTAGTGTTAAATAAGCGTGAGTTAACTCACGCAGAAATTTACACAGAGTTTTACACTAGCGTGAGTTAACTCATACTGCGGAAGTTAACTCACGCGGGAGCATTTTGGTCTTTTCACTTGGGAATGAGCAAACACGTTTGGAGTAAATAGCAGAATTCTTTTAATTCTAAGTTTATGGGCGCTACTTTCGCGCAATTCTCTCATCAGCTGCTTATTCCCATCGAGCTCGTTTGGTTTAGTATTTGCCCGCATTAATCGGGTATTTTAAGCATATTGTTGTAACAAGGCCAAGAATTCTTCGGAGTTCCCAGAGGCTCGCTTGGAAAGGCTGCTATACCATACCTTTTGACTCTACTCTACTTTAGTAGGTAATTCTCAACCAATATATGTGATTCATTCCCGTCTTATAAAACAAATAAGACTTATAAATCAAGCAGTTAGGAAGTCCTAGACTTTAAGTTGGCGACGCCGACTTGCCAATAGATGCTTTCTTTTTTTTAATCCTTTAATCATATTATCTCATAGGAAGAATGACAATAAACGATAATGGTAACATCAATACTTGACAATAATGCTTAAACTTATTTTTCTCGTTGAAATTATCAAATGGCTCATCCATTATGAGACAGATGGAGTAATATTTTGCAGTTACGGAAAAACTATCTCTGAAAAGAAAAAAAAAGGTTATGGGAAAACTATATTTTCCTACAATTTTGGGGAGCTGGTAGAAACCGCTGATTAGAATTTAATTGGTCCAAGATGGACAAATATGTAAATAGGTCCAAGGTATAAGGACTCAATTTTAAAGATTAAAGGACAACACGTCGATAATTAGCCAACTTCATTTCTCATTTTTTCTATAAAATGAGAAAAAATTATTACTGGTTGTCAGCGTACAAGAACTTTAGACTGATATTTAACCTCTTGTCGTGCCTTTCCAAGTATCATCCTTTAATCGAATTACCAATCCTACTTCCTTGTAAACCTAACATATTTTGCATAACGATTCCCGCATTATACGTGTGCTTTTTAAGTTCTAACCCCACACATTATTATACGAATCCATTGCAAAAGGAAATGAATGTTGCTGCTCTATGGTGAACAGCTATGGCCAGAATGCCACAGCATTTCTTAATGGGACATTGCTTTTCCAATTTTGTGCATTATGGTCCAAAATATTAACCACCAAAATGTATGCTTCCATTTTAACACCCAGCCTTAACGCATGTCATAGTCCTTTACACACAAAAAGACAAGTGTGAGTATAAAATACCATCCTGTTCCTACCAGTCATGTTAGTCTCGGATAATGAAAGACTTACGGACAAAACTAGTAAGTTCAAGCCTAACATGATTGATAGAAACAAAGTTGAGGCATTTGGAATACTATGATGCCATGTGATAAGGTTGAGAATGAAAATGGATGAATAATTGTACTCAAATTGCAATGGCAATATAAGGAAAATGCAAAGCATTTTGACGCAGAAAGTCTAAGAATAACATTCATTCCTGAACATGACGACACCAGATAGTTTCTTCCTGTAAGATTTGGGACAAAGGTCAACTAGCTACTGGACTACAAAATGGCGGAGTCTGGATGTCGGAAGTTCAAACAAAATTGTTCAAAACATATTTCATGCCAGACGAATAAAAAGGTTCACCTCCACCCAGTTATAGTAAC
>Ga0099826_10004031_pt1 | contig 10180 bp, 7 predicted proteins | sample Mtrugardesep15_FD_76830 | JGI IMG/M metagenome (GOLD analysis project Ga0099826, IMG submission 76830) | Root nodule microbial communities of legume samples collected from California, USA - M. trunc garden sep15 | ecosystem: Host-associated > Plants > Roots > Nodule | place: USA: California...
AGAACAATATTCGAGGAAGCTCGTTTCAATCTGGTAATATTAGTAGAACAAGATGTGCTGCTTTTGATAAGAGTAAAAATATGAAATGCATGTGATCAGATCTTAACTACAGAACATATTCCACCCTGTATTCTAGGTTGGTGCTCTTCATAATATTGAGGCCAAGAAGAGATTTGAGTTTTTGGAGGCTGTCACTGGAGTCATGGACGCTCATCTTCGATACTTTCAACAGGTATGTATAGTCATATATGACATTATCCAAATTTGGACTGAATTCATGCTCCTTTCTGCTTATATTTTAGATCAGAGGGAATACAATTTTGTACTTATGCCAGTTTTAAAAATTCTTTCTCTTGTAGGGATATCAGCAGTTACAGGAGCTGGAACCTTTCATTATTGAGGTTACAAAACACTTCACTTTTGAGGATACTTTATAATTTTCTTTTGATTATATGTTTAAAGTTAGAACATTGCATTCAGAGTGCATATACTTTGTCAAAACTCAAAATCTATGATAACATGAGATGTGAAAGCAGTTAAACTCGTTAGCAACACCAAAATGGCATATGTATGAAGTAAAATTGTTGGTTTGAAGATATTGTTAGTATTGACTGTATCTTCTATGTTGTAGGTTTTGGCTTATGCACAAAAGGCAAGAGAAAGTTATAATGAGGAGCAGATTTCTCTTTGTGAAAGAATGGTAGAGTACAAAAAAGCAAGTTATCAAGAAAGTAGGTTGTCCTTGAATGGACCTTATGGTTCTCCCAGTGGAGAAGTGAATATTCATCCTTTTTCTAGGATATCAAATAGTGTGGTAGATGCAGTAGCTGAATCAGCTGCAAGTGGAAAGGTATTTCTAGATATGATGCTTCCCCTCACTTCATTCCACTCTACTTAGTTTTCATTTCTGAACCACGTGCAATAGAATCCATTTGCCTAATAAGTTGAGCACTAATATGTGTAGGTTCGAGTCATTCGACAGGGGTATCTTTCAAAACGTTCATCAAATTTGAGGGGTGACTGGAAGAGAAGGTTTTTTGTTCTTGATAGTCGTGGAACGCTTTTCTACTATCGTAAACCATTACATGCAAATGTAAGTATCCAAGTAAAACTTAAAGTTAAAGACTAATTAAGTATTGAGTACTGTATATTTGGTGATGCTCATTTTTGGCGATAAAAATTATTGTTTAGCTTCGACTCAGACATTTTTCTAAGTATTGAGTGTTGTCTATTTACTGAATGTTTAGCATGTACCAACCATTTCAGAGTCTCAATCTGCTATATTCACAGCGGAATTGTGCCAATGAAAACAGTGCAGGCATTCTGAGTAGGTTGCTTTCTTCAAGTTACCCTGGAGTTGTTCCCGATGAAAAATCTGTAGCACGCCACACAGTGAACCTTCTCACATCAACAATCAAGGTTGATGCTGAGCAATCAGATTTAAGGTTCTGCTTCAGGATTATTTCACCCTCAAAGATGTATACTTTGCAGGTATAAACATTACTCTTCACTATGCTTTATTAACATATAGTTTGGTATTTATCATCACTCTTCACTCTGCTTTGGAAAAAAATTGCAGGCAGAAAATGCGCTTGACCAGATGGATTGGATGGAAAAGATAAATGGAGTCATTGCCTCCTTATTGTCGGTACAGACATTAGGTGGAAAGGTACACAATAATTTTTATTTCTAACACATCAGTGGATGCATGTATTACTTGTGACTACTATAACTATAAAAACAAATTATGTGACAGTCTTTCTCAGCTGACTCAGAAAGTGGTGACAGCGACTCTTCCAGCATTATCGACTCATTACCAAGTTTACAAGATTATGATCGATTAGGAAGTGGGGATTTTGCATCCAAGAACTCCACCCTTATTAAATCATCTGAAGACTTACAGAAGAATAAGCAGGGTATAAAAGTTGAACAACCAATTGATATTCTAAGAAAGGTTAGCGGTAATGACAAATGTGCCGATTGCGGTAAACCTGAACCAGACTGGGCATCCTTAAACCTTGGCATTCTCGTATGCATTGAATGTTCGGGCGTTCACCGTAATCTTGGTGTACATAAATCAAAAGTAAGTAGTTGATATTTCATATTTATATCAGTATATATGTTTGATTCCTTATCAAGATATTATCGTTCGTATTATAAGATTTTGAGAGAGATAATAGACGTTTCTCAACCTGTTTATGTATTGAATATTCAGAATACTTAGTTACAAGGTAGTTAGTCCTCTATATTGCTGATCTTAGCCCGCATACACTAAGGCTAACCTACACCAACATCTGAGTTGGTTACAGCTGGCACTAACTAACTTTGGCAAACAGTAGCTTGTTGTGCAAGCTACTATTACAGGCTGAAGCTTCTTTTGCAAGCTATCCTAACAGCTGGCTCAAACACTAACACTAAGTAACTAATACAATCAGTTTAACTAACTATTACACATATTCTCATGCATATTTTGTTTAGTTTTTTTTTATTGGTTTTAAGGCTTTCAGTTTTCAGTCTTCACTCTTGCTACTAAGGTGTGATGGCAATTTGTACAGGTAAGATCACTGAAACTTGATGTCAAAGTGTGGGATTCCTCCGTCTTAACTATGTTTCAGTCACTGGGAAATCTCTTTGCGAACTCAGTTTGGGAGGAGCTTTTGCATACAGCAAATACTTCACAAACTGACGACACTCCTTTTGGGTAAGTATTGCAGAAATTGATAGGATTGTGTCTAAACTTTTGCCAACATTTTTGCAACCTGCATTGCAGTTCATCCAAAGCTGAAAAAAACAAGTTCGGTCATGCAAAAAAGCCAGAACACGATGATATTATTTCACTAAAGGAAAGATTTATTCATGCAAAGGTATTCTAATGCTTATAAGCAATATTCTTTTTGCTAACTAAAACTCTGGTGCTAAAAGATTATGATATTTTGTCCATGTTACACATCAGTGTAAACTACAAAGTATGCGAAGAGATGATTAAGAGTTGAAGATTCATTATTTATGAGTTAATATCTTGGAGATAGAACTTGATTGTTTTCTCTTATGACAGTATTCAGAGAAAGTATTTGTTCGACGGATGCCAAAAAGCCACCATCTTCTTTCTGTGGGGCAACAAGTGATGGAATGCATCTATGCCAACGACAAGAAAGCAGTGTACCGGCACATTGTCAAATCGGACGTGGACATCAATTCTATTAGTGGAGAAGCACTATCTAGTATGTCTTCTAATCCCAAAAAGTCCAAACTTGGAAACTTTTTGCTGTTGAAATATGAAAAATGCATGATACAAATAATTAGTTCCTGTGCAGGTTTTTTTTCTCATATTTCTTCTTCAAGTGACTCAAATACATCTTCAAGTAAAGTTCAGCTAATGGAGGACATACAAGAGGGTTCTAGTCTGCTTCACTTAGCATGCCTAACAAGTGATGTTGGAATGACCGAGCTTCTCCTACAGTATGGAGCAGATCTAAATGCTATTGATTCAAGAGGTAGGACACCATTGCATTACTGCATTATGAGAGGGAAGACTGCAGCTGCAAAACTGCTTATTACAAGGTACTTATAGATATTCCATTTTTACCTTACATCCCTATACTCTCTATCATTGGATTCTGTATCCAAATTTACCTGTTCCCGAAGGTGTAGTCCAATGGTATGGGGTTGGAACGCTGAAAAAGTATTAAGAAGAAGGTCCAGGGTTTGATTCTTCCAGCTAAAAAATTCTCCTCTCCCTAAGAACTAACTACTAACATTTGCCTATATAAAATGATCCAAATTCACCTAAGGGCTATCAAACAGTAAACAAAACTAAATTCTGCTGTATGTGCTAGTTAGAACATAAAAATCTATGTTTGATCGGGACAATTATTTTCAGGGGTGCCAATCCACTTGCTGTAGATAACGAAGGCAACACTCCTCTTAAGTTTGCACCAGGACCTGACGATATCAGCAAAATCCATGCTTCATTTCTAGAGAAAATTGAGGACCAACCAACAAGTCATTCGGATGTATAAAAGAAACAGTTTTTTGTTGGGAGCCTGAAACTAGTTAGTTGGTTTTGTTGGGCCACATGTTTGTGGTTATCATCTTTTGTTGTAAGATGGGATAGGCTGTTTAATGGGTCTTCACATCCCTTACAATTTTCAACTACAGCTGTAACATTCCAAATTTTTGGGAGTTTATCATATGATCAAAGTTATATAGTATATAGGGGTTGTATATAAGTTACATGGGTGATTATTCATAAAGATTTAAGTACCTGAATTGTGCCTAAAGAGAAAAAGTTGAGGTTTAAGACCGAGTTTGCATTTTATTCAGCACATGATATATACCATTATCTGTGAACAGTGCAAGAATACGACGTCTATGTTTTGCAGATTAGATGAATACAGGTGAGTTGGTTTTGTTTTTACAGTTTTCATTTCATGCTCATTATATATAATTTTTCTTTACTTTTACAAGTATCAACAATTAAACAACAGTATTTCCTTTTCTCGAAAATCAATCCATCCTAAACATGTTAATGGTAATGTGGTCCAAGTTTCCTTGGATATTTATGGCCTACGTGACAAGCCACTTCTAGGGGAGCATATCAGCATCATAATGGTCTAAGGCCAACTATAGTCTACAAATGGTACTCTATTTTTCTTTCTTTTTCTAACACTGCAAATAATACTCTACTCCCACTAGTCCTATATATAAGAAGAAAAAGTATAAATCATTGAGTTGAGACCAAGGAGAATCACTTAATACGATAGTTTTGAAAGTTTATTTCTAAAATAATCTTGTTATTCAATGTTTTTACTTTTTGCTTGGTACATAAACACTAACAAATTGTATCTTATCTTATATTTAAGACCACAAATATCTCCAAAAGTTTTTTATTTTCGTATATGGGACCAAAATATACAGGACCAAAGGTAATGCGTGCACGTTATTAGTAACCTTGATTTTCATTCACTATTTGGAAATTAGATCAAAATGTGGACATTGTGTGTTAGCCTATACCTTTAATATTGCCAATTTTGCTGCAGATGCATTCATTATATGGCATACGCTTCTCTTCTTTTTTCCAACTACTTTTTGCTTCAAAAGGGAAGATAATATATGTAATAAATTTGTGATAGCCACGTTTAAATTGGAGGAATAAAACACAAATAGCAAGTCACTTCAAAACTGTGTTTTATCTGAAAGGAGTATAAAGAGGATAATCAGTTGGACGTAGAAAAAACAAGTTTCACATCAAACTTGTAGAAGGTGCCAACTAATGTGTAACTACTTTTAAAAGAGAGAAAATTCATTTATCTGAAAAATTTCTTCCAAATTCAACTTAAACTGAAGTCACCAGAGCCAATATCATACACTTGAATTGTAATCATTAAAAAGTAAAAATAACTGATATAATAAAACTTGCTAAATTGACTGTTTGAAATGGAAAGTACTACTAGTTTGTTTGTTGCCAAGACTAATTAGATCATGCCATTGAAGCCAGCTGAATCCAAGAGTACTGCTTTGATTTGCTCTGGATGGACATCTTGACCTTCTTTGCATTGCTGTAAAAGAAAGGAGGTTTAGCCTTTACACCTCAATCACAATAAATAAACAACTTATAACAGTTTGCTGAATGTCTAATTGTAGTTATTTTGTAATGAATTGTTGTAAATTCTTTCGATTATCAAATGCAGAAAGTATTGAATGTTCTATTGTTAGCAAGATACGAAGTTAAATGAATGCGTTTGTTTTTTTACCTCAGCTCTGAAAATATCCATAGCAAATCCATTGAAACAACTTATAACAGCTTGCTGAATGTCTAATCCAAGGTTATCCAAAGCCCTCATCGTTGAGAGCAACAGGCCAGGTTTGCGGGTACAAAACATGTGGATGTTTACAGCCCTTCCTTCCCGCAACCGAACCTCAACCTATACAACAAATGAAAATAACAATTGCACAATGAATCAAGCAAACTTTCTATTAAATCATTCTAATGACAACCAAAATGCTCAACTGTGTATATGAGCCTAGTGGCAATGCAAGGTTGATAAGTTTTAGGCATAGCAAATAAGAATTATAAGATAGACTACTCATTCCATTTCCACCACAAAACAAGCAGAAGTTCAGTTCAACTTTAAAGCACACAAATAAAGGATTTTGATTGTGTGCATTGTGAGTACACACACTTAGCCACATCTGGACCGCACGATCAAGATTGGACTGTCCATATTTTAATGTAGATTTTGATTTTTAAATTTAAAATACTGAACTTGAAATCTAGACAGTCTAATCTTGATTGTACAATTCAAATGTAGCTGGTTGCATACAGTCACAGAGGTTGTGATTGCACACAACCCCCATATCCACAAGCAAATTTGCTAGCTGTCAAATGTCAATATACACACCACTATTTCTAGTTTTAGGAATACAAAGTAAGAAAACAATATGATTTTGAGCAAATATCTAAGCAAAAGGACAAGTTCCAGCATTGGACAAAGAAACAACATTACCCTGGCAGGTTGGCCATTGGGGCTTGGCAATGAGCTGGGGCATAGTTCTTCTTTGATACGGCCCGGCAACGAAGATGGTGTCGGTGTCAAAGGATGGAAGCTTGAAGCAGGTGTTAGTGAAGATCCAGCAGGAGTTGATTCCAATTCATTATGAAGGTCATTGATCCTTTGCAGAAGTTCCTTCAGATACTCAATTGCATCCCCAAGAATTGAAGCCCTATCCATCTATCAAACCAAAAAACATGTCACACAATCCTCAGATCCACCACCAATCACAGCAACTAAACAACACAATTAAGACATATTATCAATCTTAATTAGCTAATTACCATAAGTAATCCTTAATCCTTATTACCCTAACAATGACTCAGATCAAATTATTTAAGAATCATGAAGTAGTAACTAACATAAGCATTAATCAAAAAGGAAAATGAAACTCTCTAAACACTTTAAGAACTTGAAATATTGACATTAAAGAGGCTTTGAAAAATTAAAACTCTTACTTTGCTAATCTTTGGAACAACGGACCTCAGCATATAGAGTCTATCATTGAGCTTCTTTCTCCGGCGACGTTCGGCCATCAAATTCTTAGCAGGCATTCCTTTCTTCTTCCCTTTCTGACCAGTAACAGTGCTATTACCATTGGAACAATTTCCAATATTTTTTCCATTACTCTCAGTCAAATCATCAGAATCATAGTTCAAACCAGACCCATCAAAACTCAAATCATTGATTTCATCTCCACCACTGAACTTCCTTTTCTTATCACTCCCTTCACCAATCTCACACTTGCCCATGTTTTTTCTCAGTGCTGCTCTTTTCTGAAACAGAGTAGGTTGTGTTCCAGAAGAAGGCAAAGAATCAAGTGGTCTCAAAAACAGTGACTTTCCAGAACCCTCTTGAGAGTTCTGAAACCCCATGAAGGCATTGTTGATTTGAGGTAAATGGGGCAAGCTCAACTGAGTAGTAGCAGCAGCTGTTAATGGAGTTTTCGAAGCGAAATCAACGAAACTACCCATGAAAGAAGAAACAGCCATTGTTGAAGCTTGATGATCAAGAAAACCAAGGTCAAAAGGGTTAATGGGTTTGTGATTTTGAGGAGGAAGAAAATACTGAAGATGGTTGGAATTGGAAGGTGTTGGTTCAGGATGAAGAAGGGTGTTGAAAACGGAGGAAGAAGGTGAACAAGAAGAAGAAACGGAATCGTTGATGGTGTGACTGTGAAGTAAAACATTGTCTAAGTTAGGGGAAGAAGAAAAAGACATGTCTCTGATGTACCATTCTTCATCATCTTCATCGATTTCACCAAGCATGGGTTTGATGAAAGAAGAGAAATCTTGTTGATGGATGAAAGCAGATGAAGGAGTGTTTGGGTTTGTAGTGTTGTTTTCGTCTTCTCTTTCTTCCAACCAACCATTGTTATTGTTGTTGCTGTTCATTCTGGACATCATGGATTTTTTGTTTTTGATTCTGATAAAAAAAAGGTTGTGAGTTTTTTTGTTTGTTTTTGTAATGGGTTTTTTTAGGAGAAATGGAGGAAGATTTGAGGGGCCAAGTGGTTGGGGTTAAGAGGTGAGAAGACAGAGAGAGGAGTTAAATGAAGAAGAAGGACGTTGCAGAAGGAAAAGGGCATTCCCTTTTCTGTTTTTGCCTAAAAAGAGGGGAAATCATATTTTAAGCTACAAATTTCATGGACTATGTTAAGTAGATGATTAGTAAATATTGCAACTTATTAATCATTCATTTATAGATGTGAAACTTTAAGAATACTCCATTTTCAATGCTTTCTAACGTTTATTTTGTTATTTTATAAAATTTATATAGATATCGTCACTTTATACATAATTCATTTCATTTAATAAAAAAGTAATTGTTTGAAAGAGTATTGGAAATAGTGTATTCATAATATTTTTTTTGTAAAATTAAGGTGATTACTAGTGGGTTTTCCTTAAAATGTGACTTTTTAAACAAGCTTTTTTCAACCAATGTATTTTGAGTATTGAGATATTTGAGCATATAAGGAAGAAATTAACAATCATCTAAAGTTAATTAAAATTTTGAACGCCATTAACTATTGTTTTGTTGATTGTGTTTCATAGAATTTTTTATGGAAAATACGTGTATAAAAAAAAACACAGCTCAAATTTTTTGGAGTGATGATGGTTTAGAATGCAGTTTTTGAGAAGAGCACATAACATAACATGAGGTTGAACGTTACAAAGCAACCAACCAAGCACCGCTTCCCCATATGAAACTGCAAAGCCATGATGAATGGAAAAGCCATGATGAATGGAATAAGAAACGCACACAATCATTCCTAAATATTGTTTTCGGTACACACGCTATTTCACTTAAGTTACTTTGTTAATTTGATACACTACAACACTCGTTTTTTCTTTGAAGTTTTCCACTTTTCTTAACTAGTAGAGTAGTGGTATTAGGTTTGAAATGCTACTCTTTATTTAAATGGTTTCGCTCATTTTCAAGTGAAATTTCATTTTTAACCTTAGGTAAGTTAACTCGCGTCACGTGAGTTAACATACGTTAGTTATAAGAGTAGCGTGACTTAAGTCACGCAGCGTGTGTTAAGTCATTTATCAGCACAACAACAACACAGAACCCTCATTTCCCAACTTTTCAAAAAACGAAAATTTCACCCCCAATTCTGAATTTCACCATTCTTGCGTCATTCAAGCCAAATTTCGTCCACAACATCAAGTAAGTGATTATTATCCTAATTCTTTGCATTGATTTGGTTTAAATTTTCGAATTTTTGTAGAAATTAAACATTTTTAGAGTTTTTAAAATTTTGCTTGCATGTTAGTTTTGATGATTGTTAGTGACGAATTAACTTAGGAATTGTTGTTTAGATGTTCTTTAGGGTACAATGTGGTAAATCAGGGTTTAGAAATTATTAAATTACATAGTTGTTTGAAAGTTGCACACTACGTGTTTGGTGAAATGTCTCATTGATATTTTTTATTTTTTTGGATTGTGAATGATGTAATTAGTTAGAATTATGTTTGTTAATGTTGATTATAGTTAATTTGGCTGCAATGTGGTAGTTTATGGATTCAAATGACATTGTCGACATTATAGTGTTAATGAGTACAAATTTTTTGCTTTTTGTGCAGATATGTCTGAGCAGGAGAGAAATGACAGTTTTAGGGCAGAGAGGCGTGCCCCTATAGGTAGTGCACGTAGGGAGAAGGATGCACTACGCCCTCCTCCTAGTCGAGGTCAACGGAGAGTGGGGGGCACGGGACTTAGTATTGTTGATACTGCGGGGGGATCAACGTCACAGACAAGTCCATCCCAGACGATGGACCCGACACAGTACCAGTACGACCCGCATTATCAGGCGCAGCTATATCAAGAGCAGCCTGGATTTCATCCAGGTTATCAGTATCAAGAGGGGTATGAGTATCACCGGGGGTATGATGCTCAGTTTCACGAGGGGTGTCAGCCTAAGCAGCCTCCTCAGCCCCAGTATGTCGATGCTCCTGAGCAGCATCACGGTGAGCCTCCTCAGCAGCAGCATCCTGAGCAGCAGCATGCAGACGTTGTTATAGAGGACGAGGATGGGGGCTTTCCAGGGGGCCTTACGAGTTGTCACTTTTACCGAACTTCGGTAAACACGTGGCATTCAAGCTTTGGAACGATAAAACAGTAAG
>Ga0099826_10004032_pt1 | contig 10178 bp, 4 predicted proteins | sample Mtrugardesep15_FD_76830 | JGI IMG/M metagenome (GOLD analysis project Ga0099826, IMG submission 76830) | Root nodule microbial communities of legume samples collected from California, USA - M. trunc garden sep15 | ecosystem: Host-associated > Plants > Roots > Nodule | place: USA: California...
AATAAATCATAGTAAAGAATGTAAGACTTACACAAGTGAAGAGTATAAAATGCTTGAAGCATGTGTTCAGATGGGCCTCTTCTTTGAGGCTCACAATTTTCTGAAAGTGAGAATGGTATATATGAGCATATACACGGAACAGCCGCTTAAATATTGTCTTCACAACATCCTTAAAGTTGGTAGGAAATGGAGAACCTGCATGATTCCACAGGACATACAACAAGAATGAAAATGATGATCATGATGAGAGAGTCCAATTATCTTCAAGAAAATGTGAAGTATTTACCAAGCTTCTGAGGGAATATGGATTCATCATCAAGCTGTGATTCAATCCAGTCCATAAGATATTCTACATATTTTGGAGCAGAAACCTCAATAGGTTTTTTGATTTGCACACCATCTGCCCATCTATACTCATACCTAGAGTTTTCATGTAATAGACAAGATAAGAACTACAAATCTATACAAAAATAGGATTCAGTAATGCAAAATTATAACTGTTTATTTAAAAATCAGTGGGTGAGATTTTATTTAACAACTTCATAGCTTATCACAATCTCAACAGAGTAACTCACTTCATCCTCAAAATGCATCCCTTCTTTAAAGGAGCCAAGTCCATAAAAATTTATAACAGAATACAGATGAATTTAGAATGAATCAGTAACTGGAAATATCATTATCATCGGCATTAAAGGAATGCTGTTCATTATAAGGATTTTTTTTTGAAAATGGAGTAATTTCAAATACTTTCAGAAAGGCCGCTTCTAAGTCGATAAAACACACTTATTACTAAAAAAATAAACACTCCTAAATACTGTCTAGATTCTAGAAACTGAACAACTGGCATGAAATTTAAAACTACAATGATTTCGGCGAAACACAACAAAATAAAAGAAATGAGCACATCATTATCGAAAAATGGTAACTTCAAAATCTCTAAGCAAAATGAATTTTTTTCTTCACGAAAAATAGTGTTAATTAATATACAGGGCATTAATTTAAAACAGGTACAAAACAAAAAATGTGACGGAAAATCAAGATAGGATTGAATGTTGATAACTTTAATTGATCTAGGTGCCAAGTGATAAACAAATTACGAAAAGCAGCAATAATCAGAAAACAAAAATCTTCTTCTATGAGGAGATACAAGGAGCCAACAATTTATGGCAAAGTGGTCTAAAAGCTTTTAACCAAACAATCCGCCGTATTACACTTATTTTTATGATCATTTATTTAGTTGTTTGTTACTGCAAGATACTAATACACAACCCAAGCTAAGTAATTTTCTATTCAACGGCTAAGATAATTGATATTTGATAGCATATCATTTGACAATTTATGAAATTTAAGGCAAATAACAGAAGCAATCGGTTAACTATGCATACTTGGGTCCAGCAGACATTGTGCGACAATTCTCGGGAGTACAGAACTCTGTGAGGGTGCCATAGAGCAGATTCACCTGGTTGAAAAAATCAACAGCTGAAATGTGGGCAGGAAAAAAATAAGTCGGATTAGTCTATTTAAGAATTGTATGAATATATAATTGGTGAAACTATAGAATGAAAAGCAAAAGAAAACATCAACAGTATACACTGCTCTTCACAGTGCATCAGAGAGAGATTGATATTTACTGTTGACAGCTAGCCACTCATTCAAATCCTCCCCAGGAGGTAGCTTTACGGCTTCCCTCAGATTTCCACTCCCTAATGTCGCATCAATGTGTTTTCTGAGCTGAGCTCCCTGCAATTAAAATATAACAGCAGAAAATTAAAACTAAAACTGCAGTAAAGAGAACTTGACACTAAGGATATGGCTTTTGCATGATATTAAGTAAAAAACCTAAATTATATTTATATATGTGAAAAACATGCTGTGTAACTCATAATCGTTGCTAAGATCACTATTCAATGTTTACAAAATTTTGTCATTAATCTGCCCTTCCCCACTCATATACTCTTATACTATAGAATCTCCTCCTCCTCCAAGTTACAACCACACTCCTTGCATGAAATCACCCTCACCATGCCCCACCATCCCTCATCCGAAGATCGAAATTTATAAATAAAAAAAAATAGGAAGAAAAAAAAAGCCAGCTGGCCATATTCAAACAATTAGCATTTCTACCAAAAATTTGACAGCTGATGCTGTAATGTACGCATATCCAATAGAGATATGGAATCTACTTTGGAGTATCTGTACATCATAAATAATATTTAAACTATAACTGCACATCTTCAATTTAACACAGTTGATGAAATTTTGCTTTGAAAAATACATACATAGACTATCATTAGCGTCTCCATTTGCGGGCACCTTCAGTGACTCAAAGTAGCCTCTATTGAGTCTTTTATATTGTATTTTTAAGATCAATAAAGCATGTTTTATTACAGAAACTTTCCTCCAGCTTGTAAATACTTTAAAGAGAAAAAAAAAAGTACTTTAATGCTTAGAGAAATTTTTTACTTATTTTTTTGTTTCATTTATTTATTTTGGTCGCAGTAGAATGCCTTTTGAAACCGTATTTAAGGCAAGACACTTGGACCATTAGTTGAATTCATTGAATTTCTTCTCCGCATTCCCACTCCCCATTAATACCGGTCTTGCTTTTAGCTTCTTCAAAAAAATAAAAACACCGGTCTTGCTTATCAAGTCAAGGTCGTGACTCCAAATGAAGAAAAATCTTAAAATACTAAAAAATAAAGCAAATAAATTATATTAAATTGAATATCTAAAGCCAAAATATCCCTTAGAAATAAAGGGCACCAACCTTGCTTCCAGAAGGAGTGCTTTTTTTGGGGCGGAATGTTCTCTGGTTTCTGTTGCAGAATACTTTGTCAGGTCGAAATACAAAAGTAGGGTGGAAGATAATCAATATAAACTGAATCAATAAAAATATTCAACATATTCTTTTGCACTGTGACAAAAGTACCAGTATCATGCAAAGTTTCACTTATACCAAATTACCAATACTGATTATTCTCTACTGCTGATACAACGTTCAAATTATATAAATAAATGCATGAAAGTGGAATTAGTTACCTAGATAAGCATCAAATGTTTTAATAAAAAGAGAAGAGCATATGGTAGTGGTGATCACAACAATTCCTGTCACCACGACTGGACATCCGTAAAGAAGGCAAGGAAAGGACGTTGTCCAGTATAAAAATGTCTAAATGGATTTGAAATGCTATAGAAGAAGCATGGACTACCAATCAGACGAAATGACTGGGAGCTCTATCAGTGTTATCGATTGTGGATCACGGAAGATAGTGGTTTGATCAAATATCGCTACACAATTGTGTGATATCGCCGCTGTTTGAGAACACTTTGTACTACATAGCATATTGCATAACAATAGCGATTTGTTCATATTCCGCTACACTATAGCACTGCTATAGCCGCCATTCAGTGGTGTCAGTTGCGGATAGTGGAAAATAGCTGTTTGCTCAAATTCCACTATGAAAACAGCGCTATGGAGACACTAATATTTTGTACTAAATAACGTATCGCAGAACAATAGCAATTCATTCAAATTCCGCTATGCAACAGCACAGTAGCGTCGCTATTTAACAACACTGCCGCCATTTAACAACATTGTGATCAATTGATATTTACAATTTCAGCATTTAAATCTGTTTCACAATAATTATGAGAATAGGTGCAAAATTCATCTCACATAGGAAATGTGTTCCCATCGGTCAGTCAAAAAGAACCATTGAAGGGAGGAACAATAATTGATTAATTATGCAAATCACAAATTTATTGCATCCACAAGGGGTTAGGGACAAAGAAACACAGAAAAGAGAATCAAAATATAACCCCATACCCATTTGGTTGAATGTACTATGGATCGAGAAATGCTAAGAACACCCTCTTTCCAACACTCTAACACTCACTCTCTTGTTGGGTGAAATCCATGTGGGTCTCACCACTTTATGTAGGACCCATTTCCAAAGTGCGAGCCCCACAATGAGTTCACTCAATAAGAGTGTTGGAAAGAGAGCGGCCGTAGCACTCCTCGTATAGGTTAATTGGATATCAGAATCTGCAGGACAGTGAAAAATTTAAACTAAACAAACAAGGTTATTCCAAAAAACTTAAACTTTTTCTTCCCAATACTTCAACAATGATTAGAAAGAATGTTCACTGCTGATGCATCAGTGGTGCGTATTACTATCCAATATTAGATTTTTTAACAATTGAACATGTAATCTATAAGTTTAATCTTAATTTAAACCACTAAAATTGGAGATGCGACAAAATAAACTACACAAGAAACAAAACAATTCATTAATCGACGAAAGCGTGCACTACACGTAAAGTGAAAAACAGAAATCTACACTTAGCTACGGTATCTTTTTCATAACCGTTTGAAATCGTCTAACAAACAGACACAAAGTGTCAAACTTTCACAATGCAACAACTAAAAACACAATCTTAAGAATAATTCTCTTGATCACAATTCTTACATGCATCACTCATGAGACAGTTTCTCAGAAAACTCATCAACACAATCAAACACTATAAACTTGATTGTGACAAGACTCCTCGAAAGTGAGCAATTCACTTAGAGTGACGTGAGTAATATCAATCGCAAATAAACAAATCAACGATTGATTTTATATATACACATGCATAACAAATCATATAGATTGTTACAATATCAACTCTTGATTTCATCACTTTATTAACTAATCACTTTAAAGCAGCCAAATCCACTTGATTGATGCTTGATCATACTAACAGCTTATTTTGGTGCAAAAAAAATTCAATTTTTTTTTCTGCTAAACATGTATGCAAAGTAACAATTTTCACTCCAATTCAAATCAACCCAATTTAAGAATGGATCAATCAAAGCATAACAACACTATGAACTAAAGAATTAACTTTTAAATATGAACAAAAATAAAATTATTCTTGCAAATTTGACTTTTGTCAAATTGAATACACAGTAGTCCAATACAATCAGAATTCAAAAAAAGAATCTTAAATTGAAGAACTAGCACAGATTCATGATCAGATCATAGAATAAGTATGAATAACTGAATAAGAATAAGAATCTTAAATTGAAGAGTAGGAAGTTGAAAATTGAAAAATGAAAGTAAAAATTGAAGCTTTTGATTGATACTAACCTGCCAATACCGAAGAGGCTCATGGCTTAGGTTAGAGAGAGAGAGGAAGAAGAAGAGAGAGAAAAAGCGCGTTTGAGTCGAAGCGCTTTCTTCCTTCCTTCCTTCTTCTTTGTTTATTTGTTTCTTCTTCTTCACTTTCCAGTTACGAATCTCGTTATTTATTAATTTACGTTACTACCCTTTGAAGAATTTTTAATTGCGACTATATCCCTTATAGGATGACATTTGCATGATGTATGCATAATTCATTAATGTATTTTTTATACTAATTGAAAATGAAATTATAAAAGTAAGGAAAAAGACTGCAACTTCTATTTAAAGTTTAGATAGTTTGATCTTGGTCGGACGACTTGATTAGTTCTTACTATAGGATTGTATGTAGTTTCGACTGTATGTAATATGGAGTTTTAAAGACATGTGTTAAGAATATACTGATGTAAGTTTTGTGTTAAAAATCGTGTATTAAAAAAAATTGTGTCAATTGTAACTTATTTCATTTCATTTAAGATAATAGAACTTATAAGGAGTCCAATGAGAAGATGGGTAAAAGATAACAAGGTTAGACCGAAATATAATCAGTTTAGGTTGAGTATGAGTGACTTTATTAGTTTGTCTATAGATGAAAGTTGGATTGTAATTAGCATTAGAGAACACACGAGAGCTACAATTAGATAAAAAGTTGGTAGCTCATTCTTATATTTTCAACCATTTAGCATAATATTCATAACAGTTTAACTATCAATTTAAAAAATCACATGTTCGAAGTCTCTATTACTGCGAGCTTTAGTGATAATTGAAGTGTAGTAGTCTCACATTATACCACTAAATTTATGGAAGGGAAACAAATATTATAAGATTGAACAAGGTAACCTGCGCTATCACAAAAGTATATACCTATGTCAAATCTAACGTCAGATGAGAAAATCACACAATCCATGTTGCATTTTAGCCAATTATGACGTGGTTTCGTCCACGATAAAATTTGAGGAAGTTCATGAGAATCTTCAGGTGTTCGATTACTAATCTCCAACATAATCCAATTTGAGGTTGGAAAGTGGCAGAAACATTCACATGATTTTGTTTTTGAATACATGTGTTACGACTACATTGTATACTACATAAGACGACAAAAAAATCAAGCTTAGTATCATCATCATGACATGCAAGAATAGAAAAAGATAACACCATAAAAGTTTATATGCGTGTGTAAGTGTTGCTCGATTTTGTTCCATAATTTCACTTCTTTCTAACAATTAATAGTGCATACAACCAAGAAAGGTACGCCACTCATCTTCAACAACTCTATTGCACATCACACAGTCTGTTTGACGTGGAATTCCTCTTTTATGAAGTTTTAATAAACATATTCAACTTTTTTCAATAATAGTTTTTACTTTAGGTTCCTTAACATGACCCCAAAATTAATTTTGAAACTTAAGTTATGAACAAGTCTTTTGTCATAAAAAAAATGCTATAGACATCTCTTGTTGTGCAAGGTGATGATATATTTTAAAGAAATTATTTATATACTGTTTTTTTTAAGAACTTTTTTATGGAATGATATATTTTTTTCATATAAAAAGGTATTAATATTAAATAGGGACAATTCTTGGAAAAAAATATATTTTTAACAAATACTATCATGAATGAAATAAGAAAAACTTGACCAAAGTATGTATATTAAAAAAATGACTTAATTACACTTTTGACCCCCTAAGTTTCCTAAAGTTGTGATTTTGGCCCCCTAAAAAAAACAACTCTTTTCATGCCCCCTAAGTTTACTTTTTGTTGCAATTTTGGCCCCCCATGCCAATTTTGACCCAGTCAACAGACACATGGGCGCCACGTGTGTAAATATTTTTATTTTATTTTAATTTTGGTTTTTTAATTTAAAATATATATATTTTTGTAATTAAAAATAAAAATTAATTACAAAAATAAAAAAATAATTTTTTTTGTCTTTCAATTACAATTTTTTTTTTTGTTTTTTTATTACAAATTAAAAAAATTACAATTTTTTTTCTTTTTTATTACAAAAATTTAAAATAAAAAAATATTTATTTTTTAGTTTTTAATTACAAAATAAAAAATATTAAAAAATACAAAAATAATTAAAACATTACACACGTGGCGTCCACGTCAGCGTTGACTAATCAAAATTGGCGTGGGGGGCCAAAATTGCAACAGAAAGTAAACTTAAGGGGCCTGAAAAGAGATATTTTTTTTAGAGGGCCAAAATCTCAACTTTGGGAAACTTAGGGGGCCAAAAGTGTAATTAAGCCTAAAAATATATAATTGATCGCATTTAATTTATAAAAATATTTCAAATAAGTTTTTGTTGAAAGAACAATTTCATAGGTTACACATGGATGAAAATAAAAAGATATTTGATCATCTAAGTATTCTCAATGAAGAAACTATTTGAGTAAAAATTGAAGATGAAGATATCATGTCAAGGCTCATATTGTCCTTTCCACCTTCCTATGAGCATATTAAACCTATTTTGATATATCAGAAGGAAACTTTGAGCTTTGAAGAAGTTGTCAGCAAAATTATTATTGAAAAGTGAAGATAACACTTCATCAAAAAACTCAACATTCGTATCTAGAGGCAAAACTTGTGAAGAAAAACAATGGAATGATTATAAAATATTGGAAATGTGGAAAACATAGGGCATGTAAGGGATAAGTGTCTTGTTGGAGCATTCTCATAAAAAGGCTCTAAGCAAATGCTAGCAATGTCTCTCTCATGGCATTTTTGTGCTACCATGGCAATGAAAGGCTTGGAGCAATCTCATAAAAAGGCTCATGGCATTAGCAATGTCTCTAAGTAACATTGATGCACGGTGTACGAGGGTGGACCTGGACTCGGAATATCGCTGGGGCACAATTTTTTATCAATATAATAAGAAGTTATATTATAAATAGTTGTAGCAACTAAAATTACAAAGAAAATGCTCTATTTTACATTATATTAGATTAGATTACAGTAATGTCAAATTATATCAATTATACATTATATTATATTACAGGAATGTCAAATTCAAAATCATGAATCAATCAATTATACATTATAGTATATTAGCTGTGTAATTTGTAAAATCAATTATACATATCCTGAACCAATTATACATATATATCCTAAACTAATCAAATTTCCATGGATAGAAAAACACATATTGTTGTGGTTTCAGCCCCCATTGTGAGCCATCAAATAGCAATTTCTGAGTTCATCAATATAAATACGGATACCATTCACTTTCCAATGCTTCCAAATCCATTATTGCTCCTCTTTCTTCTCTCAATATAGATACCATTGTTCTTCCACCAATAAACCTGCCACCAGAAACTGTCCCTACCCTCAAATTTCCTCTTTCAATGTCTCTAACTATGTCATCTATAAAACGAAAAGTTGGTATATTTATTTATAGGGACAAAAATATATTTAACCCTATTTTGAATTATGATTGATCATGAATACAATGTGAAACTTCTTTAAGTGGTTTGGCTTCAAGTGACTACGCTCATTATCGTGGAGTATAATAGTTCTTTTGATCTATGATTGTCTGTGAAGACAATGGAAGCAAATGTATCATTTTCAATCAACGTCGAGATTATTGGTATTGGTCGAAAATATATATGTTAAAGAAGTCTTACATTGCTTAGAATTGTAAAAGAAAAGGTATACAAGACTATGTAGACTTTAGTTCCTCATTACAATATACACTAGTCATAAACACTTTAAATTTATATCTGTTTCTTTTCTTTCTCTTATACTCTCACGTTAGTGTCTTGTGGGAGATGTGTAAGATATTTGCTTTGGAGAGCGAGGGTGTATTGGAGAGGTGTGGTGGTTGAAGGTAGTCTACATGCTTTAACAACGTTTACATAATGTTATTCTTTGATTGTCATTAGACAACGATCATGGTTTTTTCTCCGCTTTAAAGTTTTCACGTTATATTCTTATGTTGTTTTGTTTTTCTCCATATTTGTTTTTCCCAACTAAAAACATAAAAATAAACATTCCTACTCCCAACTTATACACATAAATTCTTACAGACATATACAAACACTTACATTGATCAAACTACTTAAAAATTGAAAATGACAATATCATTATTTAATCATATAAATTTGGGACGATGCTACATACCACAAGATGATATACTTGAGAAATATGATTTAGATGAATACCAATATTAAAATTTACATGCATTAATTTATTAACTTTTATTTTACTTTATCAGTAATAAACTTCAATTGAAACTTACACACGTATATGTGAGGCTATGTGTTCAAACTCAGATGAAATGTCTAACTTAATAAAATTGATATTGATAGTTAGACTTAAGAATACCAATTAATTTGTTTTTGCTAGATTATCTATTGATTTTTTTTAATAAAAGGGGCTACTTACCTATAAAACCTAGTCCAAGCAAAAATAAATAAATATTTGATATAAAAACAAAACATTTGATAAAAAAGCAGAAGAAAACTCAATCATTTTTTGGCAAGACCGTCTGCAATTTGATTGACTTCCCTATAAGTATGGGACCAAGCAGGGGCGGAGCTAAAAATTTAAAGTAAAGGGGACCGAATACAAGGAACATAATTTGATTAAAATGATAATTGTTTAAATATAAAAGATATATAAGAAACCCTAAACTAATATTTTTTTGTTTGTTAAAGAAATTTATAACTATAGTACTTAGTATGAGATACATTAATCGGTAAATATATTTAACATACCAAAAAAGAAATAGTCGTGCATATGTTCTAGGGTTAAATATGTTTAGTCCCTACAAAGTGATACATTTTTAAGTCTAGTCCCTCAAAAGCATTCGTTCAATTTTAGTCCTTATTTGCATTTATATGGACTATTTTGAGGACTAAAAATAATTTGTTTGACTATTCTTTCTTATAAAGTGCAATATTATGGAGGATTAAACTTACACTTAAAATTTAACAGGGACTAAACTTAAAAGTTCATAATTTTGTAAAAACTAAAAACATATTTAACCACATATTTTGTATGTAACTTTGAAAT
>Ga0099826_10004033_pt1 | contig 10178 bp, 9 predicted proteins | sample Mtrugardesep15_FD_76830 | JGI IMG/M metagenome (GOLD analysis project Ga0099826, IMG submission 76830) | Root nodule microbial communities of legume samples collected from California, USA - M. trunc garden sep15 | ecosystem: Host-associated > Plants > Roots > Nodule | place: USA: California...
CCTGTGTTTCCCTTATTTGTGTGTAGCCATCATCTTTCTGCTCTTAATGTGTTTATTCATTGAGCATGCCACCACATCATCAAACATTTGTATCTTTCTTTTTGATCTATCTTTTAATAAGGTCTACTTGTTTCCAATTCTTGTGTCTAACTTTCTTCCAACAATCATTTAAGCTTGCTTCAACATAAGATTTTCATTTAGATTCAGCAAGTATATACAGACTAAAATCCTGTTGCAATGATGAGAGGTTAGCATAAGAAATATATTTTGTAGGATAGGGACTACTTATCTGTTGACTTCCATCTTATTATTCTGACAGATATAATCTTCTAGATAACCAGGAGGATTTTTGATATGGCTATATCTTCTAAGATTCATCGCGTTCCTTTGAGGTGAACTAGTGGTATCCTCATTGTGCAGGTTTAGATTTTCTTCTTGTTTGACAGACTTATGTACAACAGTGGTAGGATCAGTTAAATGTGTTGAATTTCTTGGTTCAGCAGTAGCAGGATCAATTAGATGTGCTGAATAACTGGTTCAGCTAGCAAGGTTATATTTGTTCGTTTACTTGATTCAGCAAGGATAGGATCAAAGATAGATGGTGGCACAGAATCACTTTGTTGACTGTCACCTGGGTTACAAGTTACAACCTCCTACCTCAATGCATTCCCAATTAATAGATGAAGATCCATTAGGATTTGGCTTTTAAGGAAACACTAATTCCTCAAAATGTAAATTTCTTGAAACATGGAATTCTCTCTCATTGATGTCATATAAGAGGAGTCCTGTTGTTCTGGTTTGTAACCAATAAAAATGGATTTCGTAGTTCTGATCGAATTTCAGACGATATGAAATGAGAGTGGATCCATAACACATAAAGAATATTTTCATGAATTGATGTTGCCATAAGAGTACGACCTTGTTGCACAATGCAATGCCAATATGTTTCCACAATTCAAGCAGTCATGGGACAATCAATTATAGTTTCAGATGAAACTGTACAGACAAATGAACGCACATTGGATAATTTGATCAGCCCTTGATATCTACTAGTACTATGTAGTACACCATGAACATTTAAATTAAAATGTCAATGAACACGATCAACTAAAATACCGAGAAAGCACAAATTTTGTTTCAATGAAACAAATTGGGCTTCAATTTCATTCTTCAAGCTTTTGAATTGCAAAGTTACTGTCTGTAAAAATGAGCATCAAAGGTAATATCGTTCACAGTTTCAGAACCCCTTTATGTCTTAATATTATCCTCTTAATCATTATAATGAAATGAGTTATTTAATTCCATACCATATAGACAATTATTAACAAAGCGTTAATAGTGTTTTTCACCCTGTAATATATGTCATTTCCGGTTTTCACCCCTATAAAATTTTCGGTTTGATTTGCACCATCGTAAAAATTTTATTTTCTAGAAAACACCCTTAATAGGCCATTCAAAAACCAAAATTTCTTGAAAAAAAATTCTGAAAATGGCCTATTAGGAGTGTTTTCCAGAAAATAAAATTTTTACAAAGGCACAAATCAAACCGAAAATTTTACAGGGACAAAAACCGAAAATGACATATATTACAGGGGTGAAAAATACTATTAACCCATTAACAAACAAATGTATTCGAAAGTTGATATTGAATTCATGTGCAAAGTTACTCAATCAAAAGCAATATACCAAATCAAAGTTATGCATAATTATAATATTAAAGAAATTTTAGATCGGAGCATTGTTAAAAGATAACAATAGGTTAACCTTCAACAGAGGATATAAAAACTACATAAAAATCAGAAACCAAACCCTAATTAATTTTGACTGGATAACTAAACATAACCCTAACTAAGAACTACAGGTCCACAACCAAAACCTATAGATCTAGAAACACCATAACCAAATCTAAGCCCTCTCGCCTCTGATTCTACGAGCGAGTTGAATATCCTTAGGCATGATAGTAACTCTCTTAGCATGAATGGCACAGAGATTAGTATCCTCAAACAAACCAACAAGATAAGCTTCAGCAGCTTCTTGAAGAGCAGAAACAGCACTGCTTTGGAATCGGAGATCTGTTTTGAAATCCTGTGCGATTTCACGAACAAGTCTCTGGAATGGAAGCTTCCTTATCAGAAGCTCAGTGCTCTTCTGGTACTTGCGGATCTCACGAAGTGCAACGGTTCCAGGACGGAATCTGTGTGGTTTCTTGACTCCTCCGGTTGCCGGAGCAGATTTCCGGGCAGCTTTGGTGGCTAGCTGCTTCCTTGGAGCCTTTCCGCCGGTGGATTTGCGAGCTGTTTGCTTTGTACGAGCCATGAAGAATTGATAATTGAATTTAGAGAAAGAGAGAAATTAGGGTTTGATTGTGTTGATTTCAATTTCAATTTCAATTTTGCTTTGAGAAAGAAAAATGTTTGGTCTTTTTATAAGGGAAGATTGAAAATTAGGAGGTGAAAATAAGCGGGAATTGAGAGGATGAAAAGGGAAGATCGTGACCGTAGATGAGAGTGTTTATCGACGGTTGTTGTTCTCTGAAACGAAGGGCACGCGGATACGAACCGTTGATGGGAGAGTTTATCGACGGCTGTTAGCTTCTGAGAGGAAGGGCACGCGGATAGCTAATTGATTCCAAACGAGTTTTTAGAGCTGAACTGAAATTATGCAATTGCTTTTACTATCTTTTTTTAATATAAAGAAGAAGGAGGTCACAGTTGTTTTGATTATTATTATAGGGAAAAAAATGTTCAACATACAAACTGTAAAGGTCCTTCAAATTGTAAAGATTGAGTAAATTATTTTTATGTAAAAAAATAAATAAATTATTGATAATTCAAGACTACAAGAAGTCATACAAACTTATAAAAAAAAAAAAAAAAGTTATACAAACATCTAAGAATCTAAAAGAGGAGAAGAGTTTATAAAATAAAATCAACACATTTATTAAAGTCATGGTTAATAAGTTGGACTAACGATTGAACCAACTAACGATTGTCAATTCGAATGTTTGAGAAGCTGCGGAGCTTCATCAAAAATACTATGGAGGAAAAGGAAAGGAGTGATTCTCTGATCGAACAAATTTATTCACCATTAACGAATCAACATAAAAAATCACACAATTGAGTAAAAGGTTAGGAGCATGACCAATGTCAAAACATAAGACGGTAAGTTGCACAGTACAAGTGTTACTGTAACTAATTTTAGAGTAACACTAAGTAATCAATTTTTGAAGATCATTAGGAATGATTTTCCCAACTCTTGTGCTTCGAAATAGAGGAATAAAGACTACATCTATATTTACTTTATAAAAACTAAGGGGTGGTTTTTCCCGACGAGAGTTCAAAACCATGGCTTCTTGACAAGACGCACTCAGATTCTCCAATTTAGTTACTCTTGGAGGTAAAGTTGCTTCCATAGTTCAAATTGTGTTTTTATCCTTCCATAAGCCCATACATCAATACCAAATAATTTTACCAAATGTGTTGTATTTGACACATTAAAAAACAAAATGTATGGCATAGTCCTTTTGAGAGTCTCATGTAACATGAGAGTGATACAATTATCTATTTCTATGCACAACAATAATGTGTTTTTTTTTTTATGATAAGAAATTTGAGATGAGGGAATAGTGTTATAGTTCAAGGCATAAAAGATTTTTTCTTTTAAAAGACGTTTACAAATATATTTATATATGTTAACCTCCTTCCTCCGGATGTAAATGAATATCAATAGATATAATAGTAGAATATTTGTGTTTGTCCCGTTGAATAAATATGATATTTATATTCACTCAATATTTGTGTGGATATCCTCTAAACAAGTAATCCATTGATTTTGAGGTAACCACTCGTATATACATATATCCATGTCTAACAATTTAAGTAAAAAAAATTATAATATAGTGGGTTCGAACCCGTGACTTTCAAGTTGAATGTCTATTGTTTACGACCAACAATAATATAGCACATCCAACCTACTATTCAACGCCACAATTGAATGTTTAATATTCATATATATTACTCCCTCCGGTCCTTTTTATAAAACACAAATTGGTCAACAAAAACTTATGTATTTGGTCTACATTATGAACCAAATACATCAATTTTGGTTGACGAAATGGAGTAATATATATGACCAAATGAAACAAAAGCTTTTTAATGGAGTACAATTTAGTTAAAGCACTACATTAAAAATTACAGAATATTTATTTGTGACTCTGTGCATAGTTTAGTTCTAGAATTGATGTCTACAAAATAAGAATCAAGAACTAAATAAAAAATTTCATTTTACATTTATATAAATACATACCAACACACATATAAATATATAGATATATATATATATGAAATTATTATGATCCGACACCAGCTCCCCAATGCACACCATTCTCTTTGAATATGAGATGGAAAGAAAAAAATACAGAATTACAGTATAAAAAATTCAAGGTTTTTTTCTTTTGAGGGGATAAAAAATTCAAGGCAGTTTTTTTTTTGTTTGTTATAGTGTCTTCCATTTTGTACTATGATTGATGATTTTGTTGTTGTTGAAGGCTGACTAATTTATAATACGGTCCATCTTTATTCTCTATAAGACTTGAATGAGTCCCTTGCTCAATTATCTTTCCATCTTGCAAAACTGAGATTTGATCTGCATTCCTTATTGTTGACAACCTATGTGCCACCATAACTGTTGTTCTATTCTGCATCAATCGGTCAAGAGCTTGTTGTACAATCCGCTCCGATTCGACATCAAGTGCACTAGTTGCTTCATCTAGAAGCAATATTTCAGGATTCTTTAAAACAGCTCTAGCAATGGCTACCCTTTGTCTCTGTCCACCAGATAGTTGCACACCTCTTTCCCCTACTTTGGTTGAGTAACCTTCTGGAAGAGCACTTATGAAGTTGTGAGCATTTGCTAGCTTAGCTGCTTCAATTACTTCTGAATCAGATGCACCTTCCTTTCCATAAAGAATGTTTTCGTAAATTGATGTCGCGAAAAGAGCTGGTTCTTGTTGTACAAGACCAATGTGTTTTCTAAGAGATTTTAGATTTATTCTTGTGATGTCCTTTCCTGCAAGAATTTGATTCATCATTGTTAGGACAATGTCATAGCATCTATACTATAATATAAAGGAATTTTTTATTTTATTTTTGACAATTATATAAAGGAAACTATGAAGTTAACTATCAGCAACTACCATTTTGGTTTAGACATTTTTCAGCAATAACTACTAATTTTGGCCGGACATTTTATTGGAAAAAATTGTCCTTAATAAAAAAAATTCAAATTTAAATTTGAAAACATATAACATTTATAGTTTTAGATGAACTAAGAGGGAGGACAGGCATGCGGGGAAAACTAGAACCTCCTAACTAGGTTGACACCTCTTACTATGCCGCATCAGTCATATAACATTTAAACTTCAAAAGAAATTTAGATAACATCAATGTTATGAAACTGAAAGAAATGAGTAAAAATAAAACAAATATTATACACTAAATCATAATAAAATATATACAGAAAAAACAAATAGAAAAAAGGACAAACAAACGTGCTAACGTGCCCACCTTTCCGTTAATTTACAATAAAAAGTATAGTAATATGTTAAAGTATGGCTCATATATACAAGACACTAAAGAAGGCAAGTATGTTAAAGTACGGTTTAGGGGTAATTTTGTAAACTGAATCATTGTAGTAGTACTATATATATTTTTTGTAACACTAAAACTGTACTTCATCACAGTAATAGAAACGAAACTATAGCTGCTCTATAGTCGCAGAGGCAGGCACCATTGGCCAAATTGTTTTAACAAATATTGTGTGTTCATTGTCTTTTATTTTCGTTCTCTTATTTAATCTTTTGTTACTAGTTGTTGTTCTAACATAATACTTGATGGTAGGTTCACACTCATTCACTAAACCTGCTCTAGAATGATTAACTTGTTATGCAAGAAAAAAGTGTTGTGCCTAATTCATTTTACTTTGAACTTTTTGCATATAACAATGGATTGAAAGAATGAAATATTGGTAGTTCAAAAAATCTTACCATCAATTAACACCTTTCCTGATGTTGGATCATAAAATCTGAGTATAAGTGAGATCACAGAGCTTTTACCAGAACCACTTTGTCCCACTAAGGCAACACTTTTGCCTGAAGGAACTCTTAGATTAAAATCCTTGAAAATAATAACATCTGGCCTTGAAGGGTAGCTGAAATTGATTCTTTTGAGCTCAATTGTTCCCTCAACTGTCTTTAACTCTTCTCCGGCATCGCCTTTAATTTCTGACTTTCTATCCATTACTTCAAAAACTGAAGCAACCATTTGGTTCCCTTTCAAAAGATCTGGTGCTAGTGCCAAAGTTTCTCCCATAGCAAGTGCCGTTACAATCAAAACCATAAATGACTTCATAACTGATTTAAAGCTAGCAAGTTCCTTTCCCATCAAAACAGATCCATACCTGCAAAATGCATACAAATCTTAACCACCATTTGTTGATAAGCTACTTTCTTTATCACTTACTCCTCGAGAATGAAATATATGCAAAATTTGACCAAATTATGCATATCGCATATTAAGAAAAGTAGTTGATTACATTTATTTATACAATCTCACAAAATAATTAAGTACATTGCCTAAATTAGCTTTCATGACTAGTAATAAACTGATTCATTGAAAATACAAACAAAGAAAAGTAGTACAATTTGCTTCTATTTCATTCTAAAAAATATGAACTAAATTTTGCTTATAATTCATATGAAAGGAGTACATTAAGAAAAGAATGAAGTTAAGTCATAGTATATACCATAAGGCAAGGCCATAAGATGAGAAGATGAAGAACTGAGAAATGCCATAGAATAAGCCGGCAATTTGGCCGCGTCGAAATGAATGTTTGGAAGGACCGACGAGCTGGTCAGCGTATAGATCAAGAATCTTTTCTTCAGAACAAAATGCGGCAACAGTGCGCATATTGCTCACAGCCTCGCCAGCAAGCATGTTGGCTTTTAGATATGCTTTGCTCAAGTTGCCACCATAGCCTTTCATGAAAAGTTTCTGAAATGACAGAAGGAATGTATTTAAAGACCTGTTTGAATTGGCTCATTTTCAGCTGATCTGTCGACATAATCAATTTTGAGACTGTTTGGAAGAGCTTATGGAAACTTCTTATGATATGCTCATAAGCTGTTTTCAGCTTATTTCCATAAGCTCTTAAAAATAGCTTATGAAAACAGATTATAGCTTATATAAAACAGTTTGACTCTTTTATTTTGTTATAGAAGCAACTTATACATAAGAACTTATGCTACAAGTGCTTAATTAAGCAGTTTATCCAAACAGGGCTCAAGACTTCAAACATGGTAGTTTCTTAATGTTGAAATGTAGAAATAAGGAACCTTACCTCACTAATGTGACCACTAATTATCAAAGGATATGTGGCCAAGACAACAAGTGTTATTCTCCAGTTCAAAAGGAAGGCAATAATAAACGAAGCAACAACCAGACCAAGATTCTGCAGCAGAATCGTCGAGCGATCAACAACTATTGTTCGCATTAAAGTTGCGTCAGACTCTAAACGTGATGAAAGCATGGAACTTGTGTTGGTTGTTTCATCAAACCATCCTATTTCATTCTTCAAAATAGCTGCAGCCAGAGAAAAAACAGTAGTTAAGAAAAAGACAATGTATTAAATACAAATATTGCGAATTCACCTCTGATATCTTAACATGTTATAAAATCATCAAAATGACAAAATTAAAAGGAAACACTTTATAGTAAGGCAAGTTGATAGGTGATAAAGAAAGGATTAATCAGTTCATCAAAATTACCAGTAAACATCATTTCTCGCACACGAAGGGTAAGTCGCTCGCCCATGATACCGAAAAAAAGATGTTCAATGGCATGGACTGTGATAGTTATAACTGCACCTCCACAGAAGAGGAAAGCAATTTTCCTAACTTCGCGCTGCGTTGTCTCCCAATCCATATAATATGAGACAAGAGCATGAGAGATTCCAAGTGCAAAAAGTGGCATTTGTGCTCCAGCAACAAATGCACATAAGGTCCCAAAAAATCCATAAGGCCAGTCAGGACCAATCATAGAATATAGTCTTTTTGCTGAAACATGCTTTGACTTGTTTACATCATCACCACCAACACGGCCAATCGAGTCTTTGTCCGATCGAAAACTACCACCGATGCTTGTTCCAGTACGTGATAATTCTCTTGAGTAGCTTATGCTGCAAGTATAAGTAATATGTAAAAGAGACTAATAACTTATTTAACTATTGGTTCAAATAATAACAGTACTGATACAATTGATTTTTCAAGTGTATCGTAGAAATGTTGTTAATTAAAATTATTTAACGGAACACATCAACTGTATTATCATTTCATTTAATTGCAATTGATTAACAAAAAATCTCATAAGTACCTTGATTGGCGTCCTAAGCTAGGACCGACCGAGGGAAGGCGTTGCAAAGAACTTGCTCCTTGGAGTTGAACAAGAGATGCATAAACACTAGTTGGATTGGACATGAGTTTTTCATGGTTACCAGTCTCCACAATCCTCCCTCCTTGAACAACAGCTATAACATCTGCATTCCTAATGGTAGAAAGTCTGTGTGCAACTACAATAGTTGTTCTTCCAACCATGACGCGATCGAGAGCCTCCTGTACACTCTTCTCAGACTCGGCATCCAAAGCACTAGTTGCTTCATCTAATAAAAGGATCGATGGATTCTTCACGATCGCGCGAGATATCGCAATCCTTTGCTTCTGTCCACCTGATAGTTGTATCCCTCTCTCACCAACCTAAAAAAAATATGATTTAGTGTCACCTTTCTTTAAACGCTTATGGAGTGAAAATTTATAAAATAGTCCAAAAATAAAATGATGAAAACATTATCACAAGCAACAAAGGTACATAGATTAATTGCGCAATTAATACATGCATAGATCAAATAGCTTTACCTGAGTGTCTAATCTTTCGGGAAGGTTGTTGATGAAAGATTGAGCATCCGAAAGCTTCACAGCACGTTTTAGTTCTTCAAGAGTAGCATCATCTTTCCCATACAAAATATTCTCTTTGATGCTTGTAGCAAAAAGTGCAGGTTCTTGATTAACTAGTCCAATTTGTTGCCTAAGCCATTTGAGATCAAGTTCCCTGATATCATTCTTGTCTAAAAGTATCTGACCAGAAATTGGTTCATAAAAACGTTCGATCAATGATACAACAGTGCTCTTTCCGGAACCACTTCCTCCCACAAGTGCTACGATTTTCCCTGCAGGAATGTCCAGATTTAGGTTGTTGAAGATTGCTACATCTGGACGAGACGGATAACTGAAACCGACATCCTTAAACTGGATATGACCATCCAATTTGCTTAATTTTCGACCAATTTTCGAGCTTTTTTTGCTCACTGTATCCCTCTCTATCATCTCAAAAATGGGATAAGCCGCTGCCTTTGCTCGGATAAACGCCGAGATATCTGGTGCTGCCTGCCCAAGTGACCTGATAAAAGAAATGCAACCCATGAATCATGACACAGACACCAAACACGATACTGAAACTATTAGATATAACTAACTAGTATCACCTAGTATAACTAACTTTTACATCTAACAGAAACCAACATGTAGGCACTAATAATATTTGGAAAACGGAAGTGATTGAATGCAACTATTTGACACGGACTTACAGGCCAGAGATGACGACGTTGAGCATGGTAGTGAATGACTCGCCACCATTGGCAATGTTCTTGTGAACAACAATGCTAGTGTACCACACAAGTAAAGCCCAAGATAGAAACAGAACACAATGCATTGAGCCAAGTCCAAGACCCTTTGCTAATCCTGCTTTTCTACCGTTTACGTAAGTTTTCATAAGAGCTGTTTTATATGATCTTACTGCTCTTTCTTCTCCTGCAAATGCTTGTACTGTTCTAACATTGCCTATGACCTGATACACACATTTCAAGTTATGAATAATTTATAAGCATTAATATGTTTATATAGGCTATTCAAACTTAATGGACCGGACTAATGGACTAATGAGCTGAACTTATTTTGCCGAGTTGCGAGGAAAAACAACCAACTTTACCTCTTCAGCAATTTCACCAGCCCTGACATATGCTTTTCTAACTTTTGCAATAAGGCCAATAGTAACATATGCATAACAACCTCC
>Ga0099826_10004034_pt1 | contig 10178 bp, 6 predicted proteins | sample Mtrugardesep15_FD_76830 | JGI IMG/M metagenome (GOLD analysis project Ga0099826, IMG submission 76830) | Root nodule microbial communities of legume samples collected from California, USA - M. trunc garden sep15 | ecosystem: Host-associated > Plants > Roots > Nodule | place: USA: California...
AAATAACCAGAAGGACGGATTTGCATAGATTCCTTTTAATATCTCTAAATTGTAAAGATACCTGTCAACCAAAAATGCATATTCTGAACGAGGCATGCGTGCACGGCCTCTTGACTGTATAAAGCTGGCAACAGTTCCTGGAAGATCGAACCGTATGACAAGGCAACATGTCTGAATATCAAGTCCTTCTTCACCCACACTGGTGGCAACCAATAAATTCAGCTGTGAACAGAGTAATCCAAATAAGCATGTTACTACCACTCAACTCTTTTGACAAGCTAGGAAATATATTACATAAATAAGCCAATAACAAAATTATTTTTCTGTATTTAAGTTTCATTTCCTAACACCAACTATGCTTGGAATGCATGCAGAGAAGTAAAAGACAATTTATATTATCTCCAATAGTGTTTGAAGGTTCTAAAAACGGAAATGAAGTGAAAGAAAATGTTGGAAAGCATGAGGGTGCAGACTAGATATATTTATATTGATAATTCTTGATTTCCTTCCATTCCCGCAATCAATGTTGTTTGATTATTTTATATTGATAATGAATGCATATATGTAGTTTATTGGTGCCCTATAAAGGAGAAACCTTTGAAGATACTTATGCATTAATGGCTGTAATTAATATTACGGTGAATATGAACTAGTGCTGAGACAGTGACACAATTACAGCACACCCTTAACTGTGTTTGCCTTGCAAAGTGAACCACAAAAAATGATAGCCATGAGCTATAGAGTGACCATTTCAAGACCAAGAAGCAAATGTGGGGACAAGAAGTACACCCCTATCATTAGTCATTATAAATACGCATACATGTGCAGTAGTATGGCTTAACTCTTTATTCATCAAACTGAATGAAAAATTAGCATACAAAATCTTACAAACTATTCAGTTCTCACAATAACATATTTCAAAGTTAACGAGTGAAATACAACAATAATTACTCTTACCTCTCCAGCACGAAACTTCTCAACAATTGCATTCATGGTCTTCCGTGACATAATCTTAGGTCCAGAATGGACTCCTACAAGAAAACCACTCTTCCATTGCCTTAGAAGCTCGAGCTTTTGTAGTATGTATGACAGAGATCTTGCAGTCACAATTCTATTAACAAAAACTATACACTTCATGTTCTGCTGCAACCTGAAATTGGAACATTTGATCAGAATGTATAAATCGATTTCATAATCAAGCCATAGTTAGTCAAATTTGGTTATATACATTAGACATATGCTATATAAAAACATGTCTGAAAAAAATTGTTGAAGAAACCAACCTGAAACTGGTCAGTATCCCAATGAGGCGTAGTAGCTTTGCAGAGAAAAAGGGCTCTTTTAATATTTCCAAAGAAGATGGATCAGATACACCGTCGTCACCTACAGAATCGAAAAATGAAACAAAAAAAATCTAAGTATAACATATACATCCTAAAAGAACTCTGATCTAACAAACAATGCATCAATGAAATAAAGCAGCCCAGTTCCCATCCTAGCTCAAGAAACGCCTCTTCCGCCATATCACAGCAAAAACCACTAAACCGCCGCAACCTCCTTATGTGAAATCTTTTTAATTGATCCATCTACTTAACTTAGCACAAAATCGAAACAAAAAAATAAACTCAAAACTGACCTTTATTAATCAAGGAAATCACAGTCGATGTTGAAATAGAAAAAATGTCACTGACGAACGACCAAAAAAAGGCCATTGTAGTTAACATGAAATTGAAATCATCACCAACGAATAAAATCAGACCGCAACGAAGCAGCATTGGTTCGATTTGGGTTGATATTTGACGGTGGAAGGAAATAGCGGCGAAAAGTGAAAGGGTTGTTGTTTGTTTGAAACCCTAATGTGAAAGTGATGATACGCAGCAATGAATTGTACTTGTATGCTTTGATTGGATGAGAAAAGAGGATTACACTTGTGTGACATAATGTCACGTGCATTGGCCAATTGAAGTGTGACACGTGGCAATACAAAAATTTTAAACATAAAAATATGTGAAAGAGAGAGAGAGTAGACGAATTGGCTTATGTGTCACAGCTGGATTGGCCAATGTCATGTGGCATTCCCTCCTCAATGGTACACAAGTGGAGTCCGAGAAAAGAAGGTAGAAAGAAAGTAAGAGGAAAGAATGTTGAAGGAATGAAAGTGAGCAGAAAGTAAGATAATTTTTTGGTTGTTTGGCAGGAGTAAAAGGGAATAAATTGTGAGGAAAAAAGATGTATATTTAGTAAATGACATAACTACCCTTATATAAGAAAATGAGAGATTAATGTTAATATTTTTTTATATGTATACTAGTATATGTATATATTTATATTATATGATGACCTAACATCACTCTAAATGGAAACACACAATTAACAGTCCATGGATATAGCAAAAAATTATCAAAAGCAACAACTCGGAAATTCTGAAACAGTAATGACACAATTAAAAGACCACTAAGCAGTATTATGATACCTGTCATGGATTTGGAACTAAATAGGTCAGCAGCCTTTGAAAGATATTTATCACATACAGACTCATCACTTGAAATTCCTTCTACCCCAACTAATGCATGCCTCTCAGAATAATCACCGCTCAAAAGAATACGAGTAGCCTTGGAAGGTGAACATGAATATTAAAGAAGGAAAAAGAACAAAATGAAAACAGCAAGTTCTGAATTAAAAGAAATAGAGATAAACAACTGACAAGCTAAAATATTACGTAGGAAATCAAACTTAATCTGAAAACTCGCCATAAGTATCACAAAATTAGATAACATATACAGTAAGATATGATAGTATAATTACATAATACATAGTTAATATTTAAGCAATAAATGTTTTCAATATCTTGTTACCTTTGCTTTTTTTATGGTTTTGGATAAGAAAAATTACGTAGTTGTAAGTGCAATTATAGATATTATTCCTCATTGCTCCCTAAATTTCCCATACTCGCCCCCGACAATAAATCAGAAATAGATTAAAGCTATGGATATAAGCATATTCTCTTAGATATGAGAAGAATAAAAATGGTGTTTACTACTACAACCTAAACAACAAATGTAGAAGTCACGCCATGAACAAAACAACTAGTGAAGAAGAGAAGATGAAACAGCATCTAAGGTAGATTTCTGCTTCATATTTGAAGAGGCAATTTAAAAAAGCCATGCCCAATAACAAAAAAAAGTGCACCCTGTATAATACTAATACAATAAGAAAAGTGTATTTGCAAACACCAATAGACACCATGAATAATAATAATAATAATAATAATAATAATAATAATAATAATAATAATAATAATAATAATAATAAAAATAATAATAATAATAATAATAATAATAATAATAATAATAATAATAATAATAATAATAATAATAATAGCACATGTATGCCTTGTAATCAAATCCACGAGTTTTACCTGCAATGCTCCCGAAATGCCAAGACTTCTAAGACAAAAGACCACATTTTCATGCACCCGGTTGAGAAGTTTCTTTGTGCTCATCCGCTTCTGGTGATCTTCTATACTCCTACCAAGGGTTTCTATGCACTGCTAACATGAAATAAAGTAGTCATTGGGTAAACCTTGTTCACCTAATCATCTTAAGATCCATAACAGACAACCAAAAGTGTACCTGGCATTTAATCTCCTCAATTTTACAGTACAAGCTAGTTTCCATACTTGCAGTCGAACTATAACGATATATACGAACTGAAGGACTGGTCACAAAAGATTGCAATGCCTCGTCGTCAACTGAGTAAACCTACAAACAATATCCAAATCATTAGGATAAGCAACGAAGCCCAACATCTAAACAGTACGACTAGGTAATTATTCACAAGAACTCTTGATCAATATATCGGCTTCACCCATGTAACCATGTTATCAATGGAAAGAAAATTTGCTATCTTGTACACAGGACAATAAGGCAAAAGTTTGACACCAGATTTATAAGACAAGCTATGAATGATGCTCTCGATATTTAAGCTATTTGACATATGAATAATGCTAGCAACACACTCTCTAATACGCACTTTTCAATTATTAGTTAAAATTTATTTGGGACCCACATGATATGGTGGAACCCATATGAATTTAGACCAGTACAAGAGAGAGTGTTGGGAAATGTGTGTAAGAGAGTGGGTTGCTGGCACTCCTCTTTGGCATATAATGCTATGCAAGCCTTACCTTAGCATCAAGCATTTGTTCAAGACTATTAATGCTTTTTGGTAGATTTGCTTCAGTAGAAGCACCTGAAAATGAAAACATGAGTTCAGAAACTGGACAAGGAATTTACTTATTTATAGTAAACTTCAGCGCTTCTAGTATTCAGCAAAGGCACTTTATCTCCAAAAGTACACATAAAACAATAAGCAACAAAATAAAGAATACACTGTCAACAATGTAGCAAACTTTGTTTATGGTAACACCCTCGAAGAACTGGTCAGATATAAGAATGACAAAACATTCATATTGTAGAATTTCAGAGATAAGGAGAAAAGAATGAACTTCATTATACCTGTTAAGTATTAAGCAAGCTCCTCTATAAGGGATACAAAGGCCACTATAGCATTTGTGGTTATAGTGGATGGAACGAGCACAACAGAAAACAAGTAATTTTTGGAGTTTTCTCTCTTTTTTATTTAGCCATCGGGTAAAGGAATGAAAAAAGTAGATGATGTGGCTAATTATTATTGGAGTGTGTTAAAAGAGTGTGTCAGAGGGTGTGGCCCTAGCATTTATCATAACTGATTTATTTCAACTGTTGTGACTTTCGCGATTTTCCCGCAATGCTGTCTAAGGGATTTGACCTTTTTCTTTAATAAAATAGGGTTAATGCTTTGTCTTTGGTAACAAATCATGTCATACACACTATATCACATTTTATTCAGAGTCTCTAAACTTTTCCCTCCTTCCCTACCAAAATCCTAAAACATCAAGAATATCAAAAATAATTAAGTCCAGAAAAAGTCGTAGCAACTGTTTGAAGATAAACATTATTACTTTACCTTTTCCTACAACAGGGGAAGCAGTCATGCCAAATATACGGGGAACCTTTGTGGAATTATTTTTGTAGAAGACCTAAAAAATTGCAAAATTAAAACATTGTGATCGTGAAATTAAAAAGAAACTGTGGAAATGGAAAGTTTTTTTATTCATAAAAATGTGTAACATTCTCCATTATGAATGTATTTGACAAAAGTGAAACATACTTTCATGATTTCTGCATAAGGATGACTGCTTTTGACTTGAGCATGATGGCATTCATCGAAAATCAAAAGTGCAATCATCTCCATCTTGATGAAACAATGAGATAAGTTGTGAAGTAGTATTTGTGGGGTCATGACAAGAACCTGAGAGGCGAAAAAACAAGAACACGGTTCGAATTTAGAATTAGCAAACACCGTTGGATGAAAATTTAACTCAACAGTTATATAGATCCCGATATATTGATTTGATTGCCTCGATGGAATTAAATAATTTTTCACCAACTTCTTTCAACAGATTTTACTTCAAGTTGTCGTAACAGCAACAAATAGAAAAATAATACAATCAACATGATTAATTTCAACATGATTTAACTAGCAATGTCACCTCATTCTGTTCGATCTCCTCCTCCCAATGTTGATGAGATTTTGTGCCCTTGGAACTCCCACAGTAAGTTCCAACTTTAAAATCAGTAGAGTCGGATATCACCTTTGATTGCTATGTATAAATAAATAAAAAATAGGCTTCAGAAGACACACATGGGAATGACCAACAAGCTCAAATTAGTTAAAACAAAATTTTTTGAAGAGATATTGTTAAATACAAGAACAAATCAATTCATCAGATTCGCGCATTAATTGACAACACCGCACAACAGGATCAAGGAAAATTTAACACCGTCCAAATCACAAGAATTTCAATCATATTGCGAAATCCCCAACCCCCCTCCCAAAAAAAAAATGTGCAACAGCTCACCTGATGAACTAGAGCAACGGTAGGTGCAAGAAAGACGCATACATCCTTGTTCGGCTTCTTGATCAAATGTCTCATCTCATGCATGAGCAACACAGCAATGTGTGTCTTCCCACATCCTGTTCCCAAATAAACAATAGTATTTTCCTCCATAGCTTTTTCGCATAAATCCAATTGATACCTTGGAAAAGATCAAAACATTCATAAGATTCACTGTAGTTTCACAATACAAGCAAAGAATCAAAATCACAAGCAAACCCAACAACATCACATCAAATTTCAAGCATTTAACGTACTTTCATGAATTGAATAATTATCTTCTTAAAAAAAATCATCGAAATAATAATACTAATACTCAAACCTCCACAACAAAAGAAAACCCACATGCCCAATTGAAAATAAACGTAGCAGAGTGAAGAAAAACACAAAGGGTATGAAAAAGTAACTTACTTTCTAGCAATTTTGGTGGGATCTTTTTTGACTAGAGAAGACTCAACGTCAAGGGAAGGAGTTTTTCCATGATCGGAGGTCTCCGGCGGAAGCTGAACGGAAGCAGCAGTGGAGGATTCACCGTACGGCATTGTAAGGTTTGAGGATGGATATTCTAGTGAGTGAGATTAGAGAGAGAGAGTGATTAATTTATGATGATGAAAACAAGTACGAGGGTTTTGTCCTGTTTTTGGAACAGAACAAGAATATGAAAAGAGTGATGTTTGGTTCGGTTCACTGACTTGACTTTATAGACAAACTTATGTCAGCAAGCACAAACAACAATTGAATTGAGTGACCCAACACTGATTCCCTCGCACTTTTTATATACGCATGTTTTTCGCTTAGGTTTTTTTTTTTTAATGGAATATACGGTGGTGGCCCAAGAAAAAAAGGCGGCGATCGCGATAACATTCGTGCTATCTTTGATACAACGATAAACTAATTTGAGCGGGATAATGTTCGTAATTCATTATACTGAAACCGTCATGTCGTTTTATGTTCGTCAAAATATTTATACATCTATTTACTTCATGATACAAGTAACAAATCTTTATATTTGATTATAACTCCAATAACGCTTTTGATCCTCTGGATAAGCTTTTGTCTATGATACGCCCCCTCGCCCTACTTGAGGTAAGCAAATAACCGCTACTTGAGAATTTGCATAAACCTCAACGGCTATGTATCTATGTGTTCAAGCTGACTGTAATCTTTCAATACTCTCGTCTCACTGCTTTTTGTTTATTTAAATTAATCTATATTAATATTTTTTAAGAAAAAAGAAATTAAATTACTGAATCAAGCGAGACTGGACGATTTCCGTAAATCTTCGAACAATATAGTAGATAAGAAAAACGACCAACATTTGAGGGAAATCGTTTGTATGATGAGGAATGATCCTCATTGGCTCAAATATATTTGGGCATTAGTTAGCTTTGCGATAAACACAAAAGGAGGTAGTTCGTTTAAGAAGTTAGAGTTGAGATTTAACTTTGAGGAGAAAAGGGGTGAGATACGCATTATTTTAAAACAAGATAGAACCATGTTTGTATGATTTTTTTAGTCAATCTTAAATTCCAATGTGTTGAACGTGAAGAGAAAGAGATAGTTCGATGTCAATACAAATAGTCCAGAGTCCGGTTAAGAAAACATTGCTGGTTTGAGAAAACATTGCTAGAGTTGAGGTTGAGAAAACCTCAACGGCTTTATATCTTTGTGTCCAAGCTAATTGTAATCTTTCAATACTTCCGCCTCACTATTTTTTATTTATTTATATTGATGTATTTTCTACGAAAAATAAATTACTGAATCAAACGAGACTAGATGATGCCCCTAAATCTTAGAACAAAATAGTAGTTAGGAAAAACAAGCAACGTTTGAGGAAACTCTTTATATGACAGGGAATGATCCTTATTAACTCATATATATTAAGGCATTAGTTGACTTCGCGATAAACACGAGATTGAGGTGGTCCATGTAGGAAGTTAGAGTTGAGATTTAACTTCATGGAGAAGATAATTGAAATAAGCATTATTTGTAAAACGAGGTAGAACCGTGTTTGTAATGATTTTCTAGTCAATCGTAAATTCCAACGCATTGGAGGCGAAGAGACAGGGCCAATTCTACGTCAATGTGAATAGTCCAAAGTTCGGTTGAGGAAGCAATGCTAGGGTCAAGTTTCGTGTAGAAGTTATACTCCCTCCGTCCCATAATATAAGCAAAAAAAACACATTTTCTTTGTCCCAAAATATAAGCAAAAAAGACAAATTTTTATCTTATTTAGTCTTGTTTTTTAAAAAAATCTCTTTTCCAAGAAAAACTTTTGTTTATTCTCGTAAAATTAAATGCAAATTACATTCAATTTTCTCTCTCTTTCATTTTTTCCATAACCAATAGCCAATGAAAATTGTTTTTACATCTTTCTATGAAACTTTTTTCAAAGAAAACACAAAAAATTATACTTCAAATTTATGTTTAAGTTTTCTTAATAAGTGTGATTTTTTTTTTCTTATAATTTGAGACAGAGGGAGTACATCCGGTTATCATGTCAGTCAAATAATTATACTGTGTGGTGTCCCCATCTGGGTTAGCAAAATATATTTTCTTTTATGTGTTTGTCTTTTTTCGCGATAGATTAGATGTTTGTTAATTGCTAGTGCAAGAGATTGCTCAATTGTTGATAATTTATGAAATTGAAATTTGTTGTTAAATTGAGTGAGAGTATAATGAAACCTAAACACCTAAATAAACGTCATAATACTGTATAATCTAATTGATATACATCGTAGCATACAAGTTAAAATTCTCTTCATTTACTAAAAGTAAAGGTTTACAAATGCATTTAATTATATCTTGTGGATATGAATATGTTAAAATGAATCCAGATGGTTGAAACTTCTAGCTTTTGGAACAAGGTCTGTTTGATCAAGCTTTTCTTTTCCCTCACCGTATAAGCTAAGTATTAAATTATAGATAGATAAAATTAAGAGCTTTGAAAATAAAGCTAAAAGTCGTTTGGCAGTTGTTGAAAAAATTTAATTTTTTTCTCGGTGGAACAAAATACCAAAAAAACAGAGAATTTGAGATAAAGATTAAATATCAAATAAAATTATGGAGCTATAAACATAAATAATAAAAAATACCAAATTCAATAAAGAATGAGAAAAAGATAACTGGATTAAAACATTGTAGTAATAAAAAAAAAATCAGGTGTTGACAAGGTTGGAGGGTTGAAGCCAAATAAAGAAGAGAATGCATGAATATGTAAATAAGTAGAATAAAAAAAAAAAAATTTCAAAAGTACCTTCTACCTAATTTTTATTTGTCCATTTTGACGCAGAGTAGTAATTTTCTATCAATCAAAAGTAAGAATTTATATATCGTCTCTTCATAGACTAGTGTGATACCATAAACCATTCAACATCTAATTATCATTTTAAATTAAGGTTTGATTGATTGTTTGTGATACAAACTATTCGAACTAAAATGCGGTATTAAAACAGAGAGTAATAAGGCGTAAAAGCGTTGAGATCAGAGCTCGTCGATCAAGCATCGAATATATTCTAACGATCACATATACAGATTATAGCCTTTTATCGATATTATCACTTTATTAGAGAGAGAATAAGGCGAAATTGAGTGTTATTCACAGGATAATAGTGTTAGAGTGCGGATTTACTAAGAATATTTGAGAAATCAAGACTTAACAGTGGATTTTCATTTTTTCTTCCACCTGTCTAATGTTGTCATGACAATGATCAACTAAATCTCATTTGTTGGGATTAGAGGTACTTGATCAAACTAAAACGGCTCTTTTTAACAAAAATATTTTAAAATTTGTGTTAGGCTATATTTAGATTGATGATATGGAATGAGATTAAATAATGTATCATTCCATTGTTTGGATTTGAAAAAGAAAGATGGGATGGAATGGAACATGGTGGGATGTATTTCATCCTATTCCATTATTTCTCCCAAATTTGTGTTCTCCAAATCGGGAGGTTTGACATGGAACCACTCCTTTAAATTTTAAAATGACTTAACCAAGTTGTTTGGGCTTCAGTGACAATGAACTCCTTCCAAGGACGTATCCGGGGAATATCGGGTTCGATTTCCAGGGGAAATAATGTTTGGCCAGTGCGCATGCCTTTAGGCATGAGCCGGATTAGTCGCCCACCTTTGATGGGTCGGAAACCGGTGCGAAAGCCACAAAAAAAATACTCATAAG
>Ga0099826_10004035_pt1 | contig 10178 bp, 7 predicted proteins | sample Mtrugardesep15_FD_76830 | JGI IMG/M metagenome (GOLD analysis project Ga0099826, IMG submission 76830) | Root nodule microbial communities of legume samples collected from California, USA - M. trunc garden sep15 | ecosystem: Host-associated > Plants > Roots > Nodule | place: USA: California...
AAATAAAATAAGACAATATCTAACAAAAGAATAGATATTCATTTCAAATACTCACATGGCCCTTTTATGTGACTCATCCAACAAAATGATCAAAAATAAAATAAGAGATATCTAAAAAAAGTAAATGAGGTGTATATAAAACATTTCTCTTTTTTTTTTTGGTTACACATATAAAACATTTCTCTGAAAAAACATAGAAGGAGCATTTCAAAATAAAATATAGTAGTCTCTACGGTTACGAGCGTGAAAATACTCAATTTACGCCCTAAAGAAAATATTAATCATAAATATTTTCTCTCATGCTCTCCCAAATAAAACTCTTATATTTCCTCTCCGCCCTTCCCTCCAAATTCTTGTTTTCTTTCCCTATCTCAAACAAAACCTAATAGCTATCCAAATATTAAGGGGCAATTAATCCCCGGAAAACCAAATAGAGATAACTTACTGATCACGATTCACGTATGGGCTTGCAATTAGATACTAGTACAAATGAAAATGACAATTAATAAATTGGTTGTAAAGGACAACCAATCTACATGGATTAATTGATAGCTTAATATAAAAAACTCAAACAATACATTTAAATAGAAATAATTGACTTTTAATGGCGACAGAAGTACCTTTATTTTGTTGCCCCGTAGGGACAAATCTCATTATCACACACTTCTTTGGTTTGATTACAAAGTAACTAGATCTCTTCTTCTAGTATATTGATTGTCACAAAAGCAAAAGAAGACATTTAAAAATACATGTCACTTTTATATTTTAACATATTTATTTTAATTTTATCTACAATATTGTGTGCAGAAACAATTTAATTAGAATCAATTATAATTACCGCATAACCAAAACATACACTAGGTTCTTAATAAGGACATTCCAACAACTTTAGCTAACCAACCCGAGAAAGGATATGTGGTTTATCAAGCCCACAATTAATATCATTTATTTGTAACTTTTTTAATGTTCGTAACATTATCTAAAGTAAGACATAATATTATGTCATAAGAGAGTGTATACTAGCTAGCAATTAGACAAAATAAACGAATTGATGGTATATTGCATGAGCATGCAACACCCTAACCGATCCGTATTTTTGCTTCCACCATTTCAAATTAAGCACTTCTCAATCCTAGCTAAGCAGAGTCATGATGTAGTACAATTAAATCATTGAGTTGTTCATAGAGCCAATCAAGAGAAATGCTCCCTCTCTGTCTATTAATTATTTTATTCTAATTAAACTCTCAAATCAATATATGTACCTCACTTCAAAATTGTTATACTATACTTTTTTTTGAGAGAGATTGAAAATTGTTATACTATACTATAATGTATATTATTTATTTATGATAATGATTATCATCTGATTATTAATAACAACGATTTTACAAAATTACTCTACCAATTTATTTTATGTTTTGAACTTTTATGAAGAAAATTAAAACTAACTCGGAGAAGTAGATCACAACCAAATTGGCTTGGTGTACCTCTCACGGTGCAATGTAGGAGAGGAGATTCTCTCCTATGTGGGTTTGGTAGGAGAGTGAAAAAAAGGAAATGAGATAGTTTGAAATTAAAAAGAGGGATAAAGGGATTTAAAGGTGTTGATTTTGCCAATTGAGAAAACATGAGAGAACAAGACTTGAGAGAATCTTCTTTGGGAATGGAGCATTTTTTGCAACTCAGTGAGATGTTCAAAGCCAGATGAAGTAAGAAGGTGAAAGAAATAATTTGGCTTGCGATCTCTTGGAATATCTGGAACCTATGAACCACCATCATCTTTAATTGTGGTGATGTAGATACTAGATATCCATAAAGTGGTATTAAGGATCAAAATGATTTCTTGGTCTTGGCACATTTGTAAGGTGAATAGAAACTCTTTTTGTTCTTGACAATTGGTTATCTAACAATTTGTTGTATTTACAAAGTGGTCAATTTAACCTTGTTGTAGTTTGAACTAAATACTCTAATTTTTTTTAGCAACTTTTATTTATATATGAGACCAAGAAAAGTACTTTATCCGTCTCAAAATATAAGTAAAAATGAGCCAACACAAATTAATGCATTTAGTACAAATTTTGAACTAAATACATTACATTTAGTTGACCAATTTTGTTTATATTTTGAGACAAAGGGAGTAGTTTACAAATCAAATTATTCGATCACCTCATTTGGCCTACCATGCGAAGGGCATAGGTTGTAGGACTTAGAAACATACACGGAAAGGCTTGTAGCGAGCACAAGGCGCTAACATACTCATATTTCTAGCGCTTGGCTTCAATATGTGTGGAGCACCTAAACTATCAGTGTATTAGCGAGTGTCATCATAGACCGAACGAGTTTGGGTTGAGATCAAGTGATTTTAGAAATGAAAATTACTATTTATTTGTCTTTCATATTGAAAAATACCTTAAAATACATAAAAAAAAAAAATCACCGTAAATTCCTTTGATTTTCACTTGGGTGACACTAGCTTTTATGATCTTGGTAACATAGTATATTTTAGATAAAAAGAATGATAGATAAATAATTAAAATAAATTATTTAAATGAAAGAAAATGATCGATTAAAAGATAATACAAGAATAATGTCACCAAAACCTAATAAATGCAATCTCATTTCTCTCCATAAAGTTGCACAATCCCATTTCTCTATCAAAGCTGATTTTCAGCATCAAAGACGAAACGAGTTCAGACAGGTACATGGTTCGTTGTCATATGAGGGTCCTAATTGAACTGGCTGCACGTGACATAGGTTAGAGAGTTTGACCTATTTCCTTGCATTAACCAAATAAGTGAAGTTGTACCGTACGATTAACCCCACATGTGCACCAAAGATCCCAAATGCAAGCACTAACTTTACCTGCCAGTACTAGTATTTCTCTCCATCAAGATTTTTATAGCTGTAATCCACTATAATACCTTCAGTCAACAACTAGAATCTATGTTCTGGATTTTCACCTAAGAAAACTATTTAAAAAGAAAAATGTCTTCTTTTTTCTCATATCACAACTTTTCTTGTCCTACTCACATTAACTTTTACACACGATATTTTTTGCGAGCAAATAGGTAGATTTTATATAGTACTGTAAATTGTAAATCTCCAACAAATGTATAAATAATAAAATTTATATCAATAAATGGGATTTTACTTAGTGTACTTCTCTGAATATATGAACCGCTAACTAGTTAACAGGTTAAATGCTTCTCTAAAAAAAAAAGTCAACAGGTTAAATGGTAATACTAAATTTGTTGACAAAATTGATGTTGTTTTAATACTTGGTTCTTGAATATAGAGAATTAGTTTGTTTCCATCAACTGTATTGATAACAATTTACAGACAAATAATATGTCACTAAAAATATTTAAAGCAGATCAAAATTTGAAAAGAGACTTATACAAAGAAATAGTACTTCATCAAAAATATACAAAGAAATAGTAAAAAAATCAAATAGAATCAAAATATTTGATATAAACCGCGCATCTTTTAACACATAACTATTATAAAGTCAAATTCTTTAAATTATAGCGCCACAATGAACGACAAAAATTTCCTTAAAATTTTGTCATTGATTTGTACAAAAAAGAAAAAAACTATTGATGCATTTTCAAGACTGCATTCAAATTCAATATCTCTAACTATCCAAACTCGAGCTCTTATTAACTATGGATGACCAATAATCACCCGCTCATATATTATAAATAAAATTCAAGATCATCCTAGTGTTGGTACAAGCATGGTAGTAAGCCGACTTAAAATCACCTTCCTTGAGCCACTATGAGCTTGCTCTCTAGAAAGCCACGCTATCTTTTCTCTTCATGAGTGACCAAAGATTAGAGAATTTTTTCATCCTATATAAGACCTCATCTTCCATGAGACCTTCCTCTTCACATTTCAAGTCGAGGACCGATATACCTTCTAAAAGTACTTTGTTCTTCCCATGCAAATCTCCAAATCTAGGACCACTATTTTAATGTTGTCTACTTTGGCAATGTGATTGGCTCACTAGGCATAATGTGTTTTTCTACAACATTATTAAAGGGTTTTATCTAAAAAACCTTAGGCAATCTTCGAACTTGAGAAAGACGACTAGAGCATATTGGAGTCACCAAAAGTTGAAGATTTGTCTTTAAGAACAAGAGATCGAAGATTCAATGGATTCCTTCATGTGTAATGTTATCTTTTTCATGTTTATTATTTCTATATTTGGACATGATTAGCTAAGTTCCTTCAACTAGGATTAAGATGAACCTCCTTGAAACTATAGTGTGAATAAAATCTCATTTTATATTTATGCCATTGAGTTTCTAATATCTATTTTTATGTTTTTACTTAATTGACTATGATCAAATTTAATATGGGATCGATTCACCATTGAGAGATGGGTGGTAATAGCTAGAAATTTTAGATTTTTAACTATAAGAATATTTTTAACAGGAATGTGGAAATATGATTATGGAATTTTCTCTAGTTGTTGGGTTTTGCAATTTGGGATTTGGGAGAAGGAAGAGAAAGTGAAGCTAACAAGGACACTGTGACAATGTCCTTAAAAAAAGGACATTTTGACTAAACAATATTGGTCTATCTAATACAATTAACGTCTACAATTATTTTTTTGAGAGATTTTAACTGAACTTCTTAAAAGGCGAAAAGGTACAAGTGGAACAAAAAATCCTAAGGAGAAAACTTAAAGAATCAATACGATATTAGCATCAAACTTAAAAGATTATAGATACAAATTGATTTAAAAAAAGCGCTAAATCTCTTTTGTTTTTTTCCGCAAAATTATACAAGAGCATTTTTGCTTCAACTTATTTGAGTTTATCAAGAGCAATAAATTTTTTGAGATTGTTTGAAAGAACTTATAAAAACAACTTAAGACAATTTGCATAAGCTTTTTTTACCTCATTTTCATAAATTATCCTATATCGCTTATCGAAACAACTTATAGCATATATAAATACAATTTAACATGATTTTATCTTCCACTATAAAAATAGTTTATGGTACTTACACAAAACGAGTATCATGATAATTGCTTGTGGTATAAATTGCAAATAAGTTTTTCTTTTGAGGAGTTTGATGCAAATAAGTTGTTTATCCCCTAAATATGTCATCGTCTAGACGTGTTGTAAAACTGGTATTTAAGGAGTAAAAATATCACGATAAGTCATCGTCCTTATCTCGGATATATATTTCATAATTTGGTCCACTTAATCACAAGTTCGTTCTAGCAATTCTAAAAGACACTTGCAATTGATTGATTATATATAAAGGAAATATAAATATAATAATAATCTGGACATGTCTTCTTTTCTCTACTACGTAATAGACTAATAATACTCTCCACCATAATTTTACTAATAAACAACCCGAATAATTTTGGTGTTAATCATAATTTAGCAAGTTCCCCTAAAAAAAAATCATAATTTCGTGAGTTGATGTATATCAGATGATAACGTGCCGTCCATAATGGATATATGCTACCATCTCCAAGTCATTTTCTGATTATAAACAAAACTATTATATTTTAATTTCTATCTTATTTAATTTAAACAAGCATGCGATTATTATAAAAGTTTTATGTTGATGATTTGTTGGCACGTATTTCATAATCATTTACCCGTCTATAAAAAATAAAAAAAATAAAAATTTACCCATCTAGTTATAGTTAGAGTGAAGTCTTGGTGAGGTCTCATGAAAATGTACGATTGAATTTGGTTCTTAAAAAAATGCAACTTTTAGTTTTTTATATAAAAAAGGTAAATTGAGAAACATTGATCATCTTGGAGGCCCACTCATATTAAGTATAAACAAAAGTTAGATACATTTGTTCCAATCAAATACGTTTGATTTATTCTTATATACACCTTGTGTAGAATAAATCATTTTTCTTTTGAGCAATATATTTCATTTTGATTTATTAAAATAAAAATTGTAAAGAGCAACTTTTATCTAAAATTTAGTTTTTTTTTTTGTCAAAAACAAATAAATAATCTAAAACTTAGATTTTTTTTACTTGTGCCATGATTCATGCCAACAAGATTAAATATGTAATGTTTTTATTTTGAGAGAAAATATGCAATACGTTAAAATGTTGAACAAAATTAATTTGCATGCATCGTTTTATACAGTTATTTTATAAACTTAATGTTTTGGAAGCACATGATAAATCATATTTTATCTGAAGAATTATACCAACAATTACACCTATTCAATAACATCATATCAAATAAATGTATTACTTTAGTGGAAAACTCGGTTAATAAAGATAATTTGATAGAACTCTTTCTTTTAATAATTGTGTTTCTTAATATATATAAAATCTTTAAATGACGTTTATTTTAAAAGAGGATATTTATCTTTCTTCAAAAAGAGTAACAAATTCATAACCGAAACCTCTCGAATTCAAAATTTACCTTTTTACCATAGAACTAAAACATTTGGAGTTTAAAATCTGCCTCATGTTACCTTAATTCAAAGATAATGTTAACAAGAATGATAAGCATGGTCTCTGAAACATTGGTTAAACAACCGAAACAAATAATTAGTTTTGGTATTTCATGGGTCCGTATTCGATATGCAACGGACACAAGTACGTCTTCATTTTGAAATATCTAGGCTTCATGGTATACTCTTATACCCTTAAAGTAAAAAACTATAATATGTATACTCCTATATATATGATTAAAAAGGTATGACCTGGTCAAAAAGAAAGAGTAATAGAAATGCTCTAAATCAGAACACAACTTTCAAAATGACAACTGTAGAGTAGCTTCTTTGAGTTGAAAAAAAAGAGCGGGAATACAGATGGATGAGCCATTAACCAAGACAGAAAACGACCCTACATACATCAGAGCCATCCCCATCAATCGTACATCTAATTTTCATTCTCAACAATCCATCCATATCCACATGCCTCATTCACCAAGCAAGCAAGCAACGCCTGCATCTTTGTCTTTTTTTCTTTGGAAATTTCGAAACTTGTTTTTCTATTTCAAACAACAAATAAAACACTTTACTAGCTTTTCATTAAGGTGGACCTTTCATTAGTGTTAAGTTTTTGCCTAATACATCCACGTTAACAGTTCTTAGCACAAAAAAGTTAAAAATATATATAGCTTAATATAGCATAAGTTATTACAATTACAACAAGAGCTTTTATAACAAAGATTATAGACAATCTTTCAACACTTGAGCTGTCTTGACTTGAAACTTTAGCTAAATGCTAATAAGCCCTATACCCTACTTGCATAAAAGATTATGATAATCTAACATTGAAGAATAACACCACTTTACCTTATTACATATTACAAATAATAATAATATTATAATAATCTTAAGATAAATCACTAACCCCTAATCTACCATCTTTCACTGTTGTTCTTCCAACTACAACAAGTGTTGCCCAAAAGCTGCATCTCTCACAAAAACCGGATGATTTATTGTCCCTAAACTAACCCAAACACATTCTTAGTTTTTAAAATCTTTATACTATATTATTAAAAAAACTAAAATCCTTATCACAACCCTACTAATTTCACTAGTTCTTCTTTTTGAATCTTTTCTTGAACTTTAATCAAATGAATGAATCAATAAGTCCATTCTTGAGGCAAACGACTTTCATAACTAGCTGCCTCTTCTCTTTGCATCCTTAATCTTTGCTGCATCAATAGAGCATTTCTTCTTGCCAACAAAGCATCTACAATCAAATAACCCCAAAAATTAAAAATCAAAACTTTACACTTCAATTAACATAAAAAAATTAACTTTAATTCATTTTTTCATTATAAACGAACTCACCATAATCATTAGAGAAGCGAGGTTGTCTAGGACCATTAAAATCATCAATGTTCAAGTTTAGAGCATGAATCACCTTAGCGGGGACCAAAACAGGAGCACAACCTAACGTAAAAACAAAACAAAAAGAAAGTAAGACAAAGTAAAAAACAAAACATCACAAGTAAAAACAATTAAAATAAACATAAGAGATTTTACTTGTTTTCTTGCGAGATTCAGGGAGAGGGGTCCCATGTGGACGAGGTAAGAACACCCCTGTTCCTCCACATCCTCTTTTCACACCAGATCCACTTTGAAAACCGGTTCTTAAACCGGATCCGTTGAAATAAACCGGATTGTTTTGGTTCTTCACTTGAATTGGAGAATGCCATGCTGAACGTGGCATAGCGCGCGTGCATTTCACTCCCTCATAATCATACCCTCTGTTCTGAACCTGAGCCTGAAGAGTCTTCATTTGGGCTAGAGCTTGAGCCTGGGCTTGGGCTTGGGCTTGGGCCTGGACCAATGCATGTCTTGCCCAAATAGAATCACACTCTTGTTTCACTTGCTGATACTGAATCTGTTGTAAATAAAAAAATAAATTATTTTCATTAATAAAAAATACTCATTGGGGCATTTTCACAAACAGTTATGAAAGTAACTTACAGGGGAAGTATTAGGATTAACAAAAACCGTTCCGGCGCGATTCTCCGCCATGGTAGGTGGTGGTAGACCGCCGAGTGGACCTCTTTTGCCTTCACCGTTCATCTTCAATCTTGCAACCTCACCGGCAGCAGCGTACAAAACATCCCAAGCATCGTTCCCACCGGAAAATGGTACCGTCGTCGGTGAAGGAACACGAGTCGACCCGTTTGGGCTTCCATCGCTTGAACCGCCGCTCCGACCAGACCAGCTTCCGATTCCGGCCAGCGTCGACTGTGGTGAACCCGCCATAATAGTAACCTTTTCTTGAATCTGCGAAAAAACGGTAAAAAAAACGTTAGATTCATACAAATCAAACAAAAAACCGTTTAAAACTAGAAAAAGTACTGAAATATTGTTACCTTTTCTTCGGGTTTTTCATTGTTGAAAATTGGAACAGTGAGTTTCTTCCGAGTTTCGTTCAACGATGCATGACTCAATCGACGAGTTAAACCAGCGAAGAAATCTTCCTCATCATCACTGTTTTCAGTTTCAAACGAGTCAAACTCGTAAGGAAACTCAGTAGGAAAACCAAACTCGTTTTCAAACTCAGTAACATTTTCCGAAAGTGTTGCCATAGCAAGAACAAAAGAAAAAAGTGTAGAAGAGTAAGAAGAGAAGGGGGTGTGGTTAAGAGAAATAAAAAAGAGGCAGTTAGAAAGGAAGTTGAAAATGAAAATGAAGTTGCTGGTTGAGGAAGATATAATAATGATACAGCTGTGTGTTGAAGTGTTTTGCAGGGTAAGGGGACCCACAAAATAGAGGAAATGTAAGTAAAAGAGAACCCAAAGAGAGAGAGAGAGGGATATGAGAATGTTGAAGACAAGTTGCTTTTATTAAGGTTTTGAAGGGTCCCTTTAAAGACAGTTCAAAATCTAAAAAATATAGATATTGGTGGAAAATGAAATGAAAGAGAGGGAGAAGATTTGTAAAACAACTGGAACAAATGGCCCAGTGGTTAAGACATTTGTCCTTGCATGCAACCCACCTGCCATTTGTCTACCCGATAACACTAATCTTGCAACCTTTTTTAAATTAAAAATTAATTAATTTATTAATAGTTAATAATAAAATAATTAATTTCTTTTTGAAATTTAAATTCATCAAGCGGCGGAGCTACTTTTAATTTGAAGTCATCATCTCTCCGTTCCAAAATATAAGCAAAAATTAATTAACAAAAATTAATATATTTAGTACAAATTTTTAACAAAATACATTAACTTTTGTTGATCAATTTTTACTTATACTTTGGAACGGTGAGAGTATCGACTAGTGTTTTGGAACAATAGTTAAAAAAGTAAAAAATAAAAATTATTACTTGAAAAAAAAAAAAATTTAATTTTAAAAAGTTGAACATACCATTCTTTAACAATTTTCAAAACAAATTTTTTATATTTAGTCACCTTAACTAGTACTTCAGGGTATTAGTAACATTTCCCTTTAATTTAAAATAATATGTTGAAATATCATTTGTGAGAAATTGTAAAAACAATCGTTTGATTACGGTAGGATTATAATGAGTGACAAATGATTTTCAACGGTTTCAACGTTATTTTAATATTAAAGTCAAATTTAAACTCAAAATTTATGATTAAATTGAAATAAATCTTTTATTATCTTGTTAAATTGTTTTTAGTCAATAATTTAATATTTTAATGTGTGAAACATTGTTATTATACTTCTAGAGTTTATCAAAA
>Ga0099826_10004036_pt1 | contig 10177 bp, 4 predicted proteins | sample Mtrugardesep15_FD_76830 | JGI IMG/M metagenome (GOLD analysis project Ga0099826, IMG submission 76830) | Root nodule microbial communities of legume samples collected from California, USA - M. trunc garden sep15 | ecosystem: Host-associated > Plants > Roots > Nodule | place: USA: California...
ATGAATGCATGTGATATATATCATCAAACCAACCTAAGCCAAACATCGCATCTATCAAGTCTTCATCGTTTGATTCATCTTTCTTCAAAGATATTGGCGTCTTCCCATTTTCATCAACCGATCTTGTCTCACACGAATGCATGTGATATATATCATCAAACCAACCTAAGCCAAACATCGCATCTATCAAGTCTTCATCCTTTGATTCATCTTTCTTCAAAGAAATTGACGTCTTCCCATTTTCATCAACCGATCTTGTCTCACATGATTGCATGTGACTAGCATTTGGTGTATCGAACATGGATTCTAACAAACCACCATTGCATGAAAAATCTGGTTCAAACGACTGGCATGGTATCTCCTCAAGTGGATACTTATGAATCAGCGGAGAGTCGTGAGATTGAAAACCTGAATAGTCTGAAAATGGAGGTAGGTCTGATTCTGTGGTTGCACACATAAGAGAAGTTTGACCCCTGAAATTGATAGATGTGACTCATGTAAATATAGCATAATTAAAATTGGATGAATTTAGAATATAAACGACAATGGTATTGAATCTACTCACCTATCAATTATTGGAGAAGCATTGGCCACATTATTGTATAGTATATTTGAAACATTGATGGAATTTGGAGATTGAAAATCTGAACATTCCGGAAATGGAGGAAAATCTGATTCCATGGCCATAGTCATAAAAGGAGTTCTAGACCTGATTTTGATAAATACAACTCATTTAAATATAACATGCATAATTAAATTTGCATAATTATTTTTTGCTTATAAACACCAATATAGTATTGAATCTACATACCTATGAATTAATGTTGGGGAAGTATGATTGCTTGTAGAAGTGTTGGCAACAATATTGTATAGCATATTTGAAACCAACTTTGGAGATTCAGAAGATTGAAAACCTAAGTATTTTGGTTTTGGAGGCAGATTTGATTTCATGGCCTCAGTCATAAAAGAAGTTTCACCCCTGAAATTTGTAAGTGCAACTCATGTAAATATACATAATTAAAATTGCATTTTTTTTTTGCATGTGAACACCAAATGATATTGAATCTACTTACATGTTAATTAATGCTGTAGAAGTATGATTGCTGATAGAAGTACTGGCCATATTATTTGAAACATATGAAGGCTGCATAGTTGAGATATGCACTGGGTTTGCAAGCATTTGAAAGTTGTTTTCGTTTATCCCGTGCAAAATTGTTGGATATTTTCTGCTGTAAATGTCTTTTTGGAATTTCACTCCATGTAGGTCTGATTTGTCTACTAGCTGTTTGCTCAAACTACTTTCTCCATTGTCATCTAGGTTTATGATTTGATTGTAGAGTGGAAAACCATCTCTTACACGCTTCTTTTCTCGTATATTCCAATTTGTTGTTCCAGACAACTAACACAGATGAAAGAAACACAAACAAGTATATGAAATATCATATGAACACATGTAAACCAATTTGGAATAATTGACAACATGATTTTCAAAAGCTTTCCTTCACTTATATACAGTTAGAATTGTTAACTAGAAAATAATCCAAAATAATATTGTGTGACACAAGTGGTTGTATATTTACACTTTGATACATTGTCAAGAGTTTGATATATGACAGGCTCACAGGTGCATAATAAAACAGTTTTTTTGAAGATATATCAACCCTTTAAATAGATATCACATGAAAATACAATAGCTTACAATTAAAAAAAAAACTAATTCAAATAGGATCATAATAGCTTAAAGACACATAAATAATTCATAGACTAAATTACCCTAACATCCTCTACGAAAAGATTGAATTGCACTCCCCTCTTTCTTATACAAACGATCTAACATTGAATGGTTGATATTACTACAAATATTTGATTTTAAATATATCTATAGCAAAAGTCATACAAATGAAAATTAATCCAATATTTAAAACGTTTTAAATAAATCTTTATAATCATTTGTGAGAAAAGAAAAAGATATAACAAAAAATCATTTTAATTTCATGTTCATTTTTTTTTTTTTGTAAAAATAAATCGTGACTCCTTAATTAAAAATCTGATAGAACTAGAAGGACTTGCATGTTAGTTTAACCATAAATTCAACCGCATAATTTGTGACTTTTGATGCATGCAATTGTAGATTAATTTTATACAAATATATTAACCAAATAAAATTGCAAGAATATACAAATTACCTCTTGAGCAGTTTTAGACCAGCTGGAGTTCCACATCTGAAACTGATGCAGATCTGATTCCATGGTTGCAATCATTGTAGGAGTTGCACCCCTGAAATCGATAAATCGAACTCATGTAAATTTAACAATTTTTTTTTTTTTTTTTTGTGCATATAATCCCCTATGGTATTGAATCTATTTACCTGTTGATTAATGATGGGGAAGTATTATGGCTTATAGAAGTACTAGCCATATTATTGCCGATCATATTTGAAACATTTGGAAGCTGCATCATTGAGACATGGTAAGAGTTTGAATGTTGCTGAAAGTTGCTCAAACCACTCATACTACTTTCTGTATCGTACAATGGCAAACCAAATTTTTCACATTTCCTCATTCTTGTATGCCAAAAGTTTTTTATGTCATTATCAGTTCTTCCAGGCACCTAACACAAATGAAACAAATACAAAATAAGTATATGACAAAATATACAAACAAATAAATGCATATAAACTAAATTGGAATAATTTTTATCATATTTCTCAATAGGTCTCATTCACTTTAAATGAGAATTGTTGACTAGGAAATAATCCAAAATAAGTGATATTTCACACGTTGATATCTTAAGCATATTATCAACACGCGCATATGATAAAGGACTTTTTTTTTTTTTTTTAAATGTTGCAAAGGCATCATTTCATTTCAAAATAAATGAATTAGTTTACAATATAAAACTAATTCTAATAGTAATATAGTAGCATACACAACATATAAATGTAGCCTCCCTAGTAATGGAATAAATGTAGCCTCCCTAGTAAGGCATCATTTGATTGTGTCATAATTAACTCTACCTTAACATTTGATTGTACGAGGCACTAATTTTTTTAAGAATTTAATGGATATACACTGATGGTACTTCAATTAAAAGTGGAGAAATAAACATTTGGGTTCAAAGAGAACTCACGTTGTCATTTACATGATAAAAAATGATAAGTGAGGCTCGAACCCAAGTTAAAAAAGTTCTCATTTACATATACAGATTAATAATTCAATTTATATAATTCCTCCGATCACTATTATAAGTAAAAAACTATTTTTTAGATTTATTGAATGAGTGATGTATGTGGTCATTAATATAGACCACATACATCATTTATTCAATAAATCTAAAAAGTAATTTTTGACTTATAATAATGAACGGAGTGAATATATACTACCACTAATATTTATTTTGAAAAGAAAAAATACGGATCCCTAAGTTAAAAACTGATAGCTAGTTCCACCAAAAAATCATAATATGATAGCTAGAACCACAAGGACGTGCAAAATAATATAACATGTTTGATGGTATAAAAGATTAAATGAGATAAGTATGATAAAATAAGTTAATCTAAATCTTATCATATCGTGTCTTATTAATTAAAATTCTTATCCTCAGTATGAGTTGTGTTAGAAATCGGCAAAGTAGGATAAGAAAATAATTTACATACTCTGCATATAATTAAAAAAAATCAAATTAAAAACATTAATAACTTCTTTTGGTGAATATAGATATATTTTAGAATAATTGAAAAGATATTAATAATAAATTTTAAAAATATGAATTATTTTATCACAGAGTAATTATGTAATTTATAATCTAAAAAGTTAAAATCTATTAAAAGTAGAATATATAAAATAATTACTAAAGTAAAAGAATTTTGAATATATTTTTTAACAAATTCAATATAATTTTCTTGCAAAGGCTATTTTTCTGATTTACATATAATATTTAGCATACCTTTATTTAGCTTATTTGACATATATAATGTAATTATTTAATTAATGATTTTCTTATAAAAAAATTAAATTGTTTATTTAGAAAGGTCAACATTTTTTTTGAATTATAAAATGATTTAATTACTTCTTTTAATTTTTTATTTATGAAATTTTAAAATACTAAAAGCTAATTTGAAACCAAATCTAATGGTTTCAGTTGAAATTTGGGGTCGAAATCATCCTTACGAAATCAACTTGTAAGGTGTGGAGTGTTTCATCATCTTTATAAACTCTTATCAAGAGTCATATATATCTGATGTAAGACTGATAGACTATGATACCATGTTAAAATTTGGGGTCTAACTCATCCTTACAAAACCGGTTTGTAAGGTGAGAAGTGTTTATTCTTAATAAACTCTTATCAAGAGTCCTATCTTTCTGATGCGAGGCATTGGTTTTTCACAATAGTTTCACAAGGATAAATTTGTCATTTGAATATATATCTTACCATGTCATTATGACATGTGTACAAAAATATGATATAATAAAATATGTTATGATGTATGTTATATTGTCCGCGCCAAACACATGATAGAATAATTGTTATCCATTTATATCCTATCATTTCAGGCGCATCAAACGATCCATAATAATACAATGTTTAAATCAAAATATATGATAGACAATTGATACATGCATGCTATTGCGTATTAATGATGATGATGATGATGATGATAGACAAAATACTTCAAGTAAAAAATTGCTATAATATACAAACCTCTTGAGCTATTCGAGACCATTTGAGTCCAATTTTGGCATAAAGTTCAACGATTTTCTGTCCTTCTTCTTTGGTAATCAGACCCTTTTTTAAATTCGGGTGTAGATGATTAAACCATCTTACACGACAATGTTTGCCACCTCGCGAAAGTCCGGTTTTCTTTTGTACTGCATCCCAATCACGCTCTCCATATCGACTCACATACGCTTTTAATTTTTCATCTTCATCATATGACCATGATCCTTTTTTCAACTTATTAGGATCACCATCATTGCCTTTTTCTTGATTCGAGAATGAAGACATAAATTCTTGCCTTTTTTATGGATCATATAAGTAGAGTTTGAAAGGTGGGAAGTAGGGAGTATGAGTGTGATAGAACTATTACTTATATAGGGAACTAAAGAAGGTGACTTCATATACAATTTTTTTTATTGTAAAAAAGAATACAATTTATTTTAATAGCTTGTTAAATTTAAGATAGAGATGATTTTTATGAAGTTCTAGATTTCTCTTTGACTATATAGGAGGATCGACAAATAAGCCATTCTTAATCGTAGGGTACAAAAATCCACGGTTACATTCAATTGCTTAAGAGAAGTGATATTTATATAACCATTTTGCAACAATTTTTTTATGAGGAATGATATTTGTACAATCAATAGGTGACAACTTTTGTGACAACATTTTTTCTTATCTTCTTATTGGTAAAAAAAGTAGAGAGAGAAAAAGGATGAGATAGCAAGAACATAATGTGAGTATAACATAAAGTTGTTCAAAAGTTGTCACAAAATGGTTGTAGAAATATCATTTCTCTTTTTTATAACATTATAATATGATTTAGCTGATTTTTTTTAATTAAAGATGTAAATAAAATATTATACAAAACTTAAAACTGTAATTAAAATATTTTAAGTGAGTAATATTGTTGGACTTTTATTTTTTGAAGGATATATTTGAAAGATAAAAAGTCAACTCAAAATCATAATTTCAAACAAAAAATAAAATCAACTCAAAATCATGTATCCACTTTATATATATATGTATGTGATATAGTCATTAAATATTGTCTTTTTTCCTATACAAGTAGATACTATTATTTTGTCATAAAAATACATATTTTAGTACAATTATTTTTTACTAAATAAAAATTAATTAATTTTGTTTCTTTAAATAAAACAATTAATTAATTTTTTTGACTAAATTAATTAGCTATTGCTGGTTTCCATCTATAAATCGTTGGGGATTTTTTTAGGATATTATTATTTATTTATTTTTTGAAACAAAAATCAATTAATTATTAATATATTAATAGTTATAGATATTAATATTAATCAGCACTATATTTTCAAACAACAATTGAGGGTCAATTTATGTATTTTTTTTTTCTTCTGAATATAAATTAAAGGGTTAAATATGTTTTGCTGTCTATATAAATATTTTAACTTTTCGTTTTAGTTCCTTTGAAAAATTTCTTTAACTTTTGGTCCACCAAAAGTTTTACATCGTCACTTTTGGTGGGACTAAAATCATGTATCCACTTATATATATGTATGTGATATAGTCATTAAATATTGTTTATTTATACAAATAGATACTATTATTTTGTCATAAAAATACATATTTTAGTACAATTATTTTTTTACTAAATAAAAATTAATTAATTTTTTTGACTAAATTAATTAGCTATTGTTGGTTTCCATCTATAAATCGGTGGGGAATTTTTAAGAGATTATTATTTATTTATTTATTTTTTGAAACTGATATTGATTAATTATTAATATATTAATAAATATATATTAATATTAATCAGTACTATATTTTCAAACAACAATTGGTCAATCTACCTTATCTTGTTTTTTCTTCTGAATATTTATTAAAGGGTTAAATATATTTTCATGTCTTTATAAATATTCTAACTTTTCATTTTAGTTTCCTTAAAAAATTTCTTTAGCTTTTGCTCTACCAAAAGTTTTACGTCGCCACTTTTGGTGGGACTAAAAGTCAAAGGAAATTTTAAGGGGTTTAAAACTAAAAGTTGAAATATTATTTATAAACAAATTTAACCTTTAACTAAATAACACTTTAATAATTTGTTTAATTATATCCTTTTGTTTTGGCTGGCTGGAGAATAATCTTTCGATGTTTAAATCATGCGACATTAAGCTTGCATCAGAAGGAAGAAAGAATCATAAGATCTCTATTTACAGTTTGTATTGAGGAAACGTTCAATAATTGAAGAATATAATGATTAGCAAGGACAAGTTTGCAATTTACATTTTGCTGCAATGTTTCTGGTAATTCACTGGGATCCCACCTATGAATTAGCACTCACACGTGTCAGTGTCAAATACTGAACACACATTCTATCATAAGTGTTGGTGCTACATACAATGCCACAATCCACACAACTTTTCATGTTACTTTGTTCTTGTTCGTGTTGGTCATTCGTCTCTGGTTTGATTATGTTGCTGGTGACCTTCATGCATCACTTTTTTGCGGGTTGGTTTCATGTCGTGTGTTGAGTTCGCTGCATTGTGCTAGTGTGTATTTATTTGTGACACATTTGTGTTTTTTTACCACTTTTGTTGTTTAACCATCAATGTAATAGCCTCTTAGGGTTGATTACGTAGTTGTTGGGTCATGTTTAAGCACCCTTCACATTTTGTATTTCCTTTTTATTTAATATATTTTCATTGACTTCAAAAAAAAAACTTGTTTTATATGATTCTGGCTAATTTATTATTTATAACTTTCTCCCAGAGGTAAACGAGTGACTTTATAGCTTAGGAATAGTAGATAAAACAAACAGTGATGATGCAAGATGATGAAGAACTTAATTATATGAAAATAACTTCTCAGTAGTTAGCCCAAATCTTTCATTGTAGAATTTAGCAAAGCATTGGATAGTTTTTTCCTTAAAAAGGTGAAGCAGAAGCAAAAAAAAAAGGGGTTGAATTCAGATTGCATTGAATATTACTAGCCTTTTCAAACAATTTTTACAGTACATAGTTTATGTAGTTTGTTTTGGGAAAATAAAAAAGTGGAGTCATGTATTTCTAGCGGTAGATTATACAAAATAAAACCCTTTAAAATTTAGTAGCTATAATTCTGTAGGTCATATTTCTCAAAATTGACAAAAATTAATGTACTTATAAATTTGGTTTTTTGTACTAGAGTCAAAGTTGCATGCAGAATTATTTGGACCTTTTTCTTAAGAAATCTAGAGACTGTGAATTCTTGAGAGGGAACAAGTGAAGCTTTTCTTAAACAATCATGACTCTTGATATATAATTGTTCAATGAAACTATCTTTTTTTACAAGAGTATGGTCCAAACCTGAGAAAAGGATATCACTACAAATAAAGTATCCTTTCATCAAATAATAAAACCATCTAACCAATCTAAGTTAAACATCGAATCTATCAAAGAAATTGGTTTCTTTCCATTTTCATCAACCAGTCTTGTCTCAGAGGAATGCATTTGATTAGCATTTGAGTCTTCCAAAATCGTTGGTGTATCGAACAACTGACGTGGAATCTCCATAGGTGATCGAAGTGGAAGTAGAGGATACTTGTGAATCAGTGAATAGGAATGAAGTTGAGATTCAGAAGATTGAAAATCTAAACATTCTGGTAATGGAGACAAATCTGATTTTGTTCCCGCAGTCATAAAAGAAGTTCCATCCCTGAAATTGATAAATGCAACTTATGTAAATAATAATATAATTTAGATTTCCTAATTTTTTTTTTTGCTATAAACTACAATGTACTGAAACAACTCACCTGTAAAGTAATGCTGGGAAAGTATGATTGCTTGTAGACATATTTGAAATATTGACCGACTTTGGAGATTCAAAAGCTTGAAAATCTAAACATTCTGGTAATGGAGGCAGATTTGATTCCATGGCCATAGTCATAAAATGAGTGCCACCCCTGAAATTGATAAATGTGATCGTGTAAATATAACATAATTAAAATGGTAATTTATTTTGATTATAAACAATAATGGCATTAAAACTATTACCTGCTAATTAATGTTGGGGAAGTATTATTATTGCTTATAGAAGCACATGCTACATCATTGTATAGCATATTTGAGACATCAGCTTGATGTTGGTTGCTCAAACCAACCAGACAAGTTTCTCCATTAATGTCATTCCATTCGTCATCAGCTCTTGCACGTTTCTTTGTTCTTATATTCTGGTAGTTATCTATCTCATTTCCTCTTCTTCCAGGCAACTAACACAAATCAAACAAATACAAAATAAGTCTGTATACATGTGAAACATGTGAAAAACTTTGTGACACAATTTTGCACATGGTCAAAAGTTTGATATCTAATAGGCACATAAGAAAAAAAAATGTTAACATATATTAATCCGTTGAGGAGTTGTTTATAATATATAGATACAATTCAACGATGAAGCTTAAAACAACCTCACAAAACCGGCGAGGTTCACCTCCATTTATAAACACTTGTTCAGACTATCTTTTATTTAATATGAGATTCTTTAACAGAAATTAATCTCAGATTTAAAATAAATGCTTAAAACCATTTACGTGGAAATAAAATGATGCAACAAAAAATCATTTATGTAAAAATAAAAAGATGTAACGAAAAACCATTTTAATTCCATCGTTTATTTATTTATTTATTTGTGGTCAGGAATTCCATGTTTATTTTATTTTGAGGAAAAAAGAATCATGCATCCCTAAGTAAAAATCTGATAGAACTATAAGGCCGGAATTGCAGAATAATTTATCAATATATAGTTTTAACCATATTGTATGTGACTTTTGATGCATGGGATGTCTGCAATTCCAAATCAACGATAGACAAATATTTTAAGTAAAACTTTTTGCAAGAATTAATATACAAACCTCTTCAAGAATTTTATAGCACTTGGAGTTGCACCCTTGAAACTGTGGCAGATCTGATTCCGTGGCTTTGGTCATAAAAGGAGTTCCATCCCTGAAATTTGACAGATGAAACTCATGTCATAAATTTGACATAATTAAAATTTAATTTCTTTTGACAAATTATATTGAATCTACTTACGTGTTTGTTAATGTTGGAGAAGCATTATTCTTTATAGAAGTATTGGCCCCATTATTGCATGGCATATTTGAAACATGGAATGAGTTTGAATGAGCCTGTTTTTTAAGTCTCCTTGTTCTTATATTCCAGAAGTTCTTTATCTCGTTATCTGTTCTTCCAGGCAACTAACACAAGTGAAACAAATACAAAATAAGTATATGAGACGATATATACACAAACACATGCATGCATGTTAACTATAAATTGGAATAATTGATGTCCTTTGCTCTTGCTCACTTTAAATGAGAATTATTGACTATAGAAAATATATAATCCAAAATAATAGTATATTCGTACTTTGATATCTTAAGCACACATCAACACACGCATATGAAATCCATTAAAAATATGTACATGATTTTGATATATATATATATATA
>Ga0099826_10004038_pt1 | contig 10175 bp, 9 predicted proteins | sample Mtrugardesep15_FD_76830 | JGI IMG/M metagenome (GOLD analysis project Ga0099826, IMG submission 76830) | Root nodule microbial communities of legume samples collected from California, USA - M. trunc garden sep15 | ecosystem: Host-associated > Plants > Roots > Nodule | place: USA: California...
ACCCAAACCCAGTCAAAACGGGGAAAACCCGTCAAATTGGGTTTGGTTCGGGTGGGTAACCACGGGTATGAGTTTTGTTGCCATGCCTACTTATATGGCCTTAGAAATGTTCATTTAGTGCGACAGGGGAATCATACATATGCAATGCTAATACTGTTGTCATTCCCTGCTACTTGGTGAAACACAACAGATGTGGGAGATATCCTCCCGAAGTGAGGACTGCTATTCCTGTTGACGGAAGATTTGAGCATATTGTCTTGTCCTGCAACTCAACATCAGATCATGGAATTATTTGGATCGAAAGGGAGGCAGAGAAAGCCTTACAGGTAAGTAAATTATCTTGTAAAAATATTTACTATTTGCTATATTTTAACAACGTTGTTCGTTGAGGTTGGAGACTCGTTATTTAGAATAACAATGAATCAAAATTTTGGAGCACTGACACTTCAAATTGGAGTTGTTCATTGTTCGACACCAACATGATACTAGAACAGATAGTTACATCCGATCTCTTCCATTCTTATAATTTTATTACTGGTTTCTATGGTGTCAGTATCAGTGTCGTGTTCTGTGTTCGATGTCTATTAGTGTTTCATATATCAAACTGTTGTTGGAATTCTCTGTATTAATTCTTTTCCACATTTGATGAATTTCTGATTTGTCGTCGTGTGCACGTTTAGTTAATGAAGGACCAGGACAGCTCCAAAACCATGACAGTCCCACCAACTGTACAAAAATTTGAGAGATTGAAGACGATAGAAAAAGAACATAAAGATGCTTTAGAAAGAGCTGTTAGCTTAAATGTACCTCATGCAGTGGACACTGTTGAGAAAGAACCGTCTGAAGATAATGAAGGTGAGGCAGCATCCGGTGGTAGTGGCGACAAAGAAGCCGCCTCAAGTAGCGAATCGAAACCAAGTGGTGGAAAATTAAACTGGGAAGAGGTTGTTGAAAAGCTCTTGGAGACTGAAAGAGGAGACAAACACATTGAAAAGGATACAAACGTCCAACATTGACTTGTTTAGGTTTAAATATCAACACACATTGATGTATTTGGTTCTTGTGTCTTATAGGTATTCTTGAGTTTTAAAATTTAGATGTGAAAAGATGTACATTTGTTTGGAAAACAACATTTGAGAGGGAAAAAAACTACAAACATTTAGGAGAGGTGCTATTCCGATTGGTTGTGATATTACTGAGGTAAAACCTCAGATTTTCGTTCAATAGTTGTGAAATTAACTTGGATTGACAAATTGATTTCATGTTATGAGAGTACCTTATTTTCGGTTATGGATGTTACTAATCAATGCAAGGTATTACTTTGAATGGCACAAGATGATTTTCTGATCCACAAAAGTTTGTATATATGAAAGAAAAAATAAAAAGTAATACTACTGAGAGATTCTAGACAATAAAGGGATTCCAGATAACAATTTTCTGCATTCCAAAATTATAAGTGTTCTATTGAACACCAAACCATTCTTTAGAATGCAGCTGATAACACAGTCATCGATCTGAAAGGGTAAAATTCCTACTATAAACTTTCAGCTTTGCAATAGTGTTTGAATTTTGGCCATAATGTATTCTTCATATACTCCCCCGTTCCTTTTTAAGTGTCGTTCTAATGTGAATTTTTCGTTCCTATTTACTTATGGTTTTGGTATTATCAATTATATCTTTTGTCAATTACTTTTATCTTTTTTAATAAAACTAATTAATGTTATATATTTGGTTTTTTTTAAACAAAGTTTGTTTCTTGTCATTTAAAAGTTAAATAAAATTTTGTTGCCTATAATAATGGTTTCATGAATAGTTAAAATTCTATTAATAAGATGAGTAATAATTGTTAAAAATTTTAAGTACAAAGTAAAAGAACAAATCTGAAGAAAATTAACATAAAAACTCTATGAATGAAGCATTAGATGAAGCCATAGTTGAAGCCTTAATTTTGATTAAAGAGTTAGAGGAAAGTTATTTTTTATTTTTTTAGCTTTTGAAGAATTGGAATAATTTTTATATTGACTTAAGACGAAGGTATAATAGGAAAAAAATGTACAAAAATACACTTTACTATTTTGGTATTAATATTCTAAAACGACACTTAGAAAAGAACATAGTAATTAGCAAACCAGCCTCTTTGAACAACTTTCTCAAAACGAAATGTGAGTTTGAGGCAAGTATTCTCACGACATTGACCTTTCTAAAATCCACAGTGACTTGATATAGATGGGGTTTACAATTACTCCAATATGGTGTTGATCTTCGTTCTCGTCCCTCTCATTATAAATGGGTTTGAGTTATACGGCAACGGTTTAAGTGGATATATTTATTGACTACTATCGACCGGTGCATGAATAAGGAAAATCGTCTGCAGCAATAACTGTAGTTACAATATTGCCTGTTTAGCTATCCCAAATGTGGATGGGGGCAGAAGATAGAACTCTGCCTAGAGTTCTTGACCGGTTCTCCATTACTAACTTACCTATCAACTACCTTAGTGAGTATTAATGTCTCTGTCAAGGTATTAACGGCGGCATCACATTGGAAGCATCAGGCTAAAATAAAATGTAGTCCAAATCAGCTTCTTTCATTGTGGCCAGCATTTACAAAAGTTGGTGGGTTGATAAACAATTTATAAGTCTTCAATTAAATTTTCATCTAACCATAGGAGCTTTGTAGAAACTAAAGCTTAGTTCTACCTTCAGATGAGTTTCACCTCCTACGCGTCAAATCAGTGAAGACTGGCTAAAAGTTATACCAATAACTAAGTAAAATAATTGGCAAAAACACTGCAATCCATATAAACTGGCAGCTTCAAAATCACCCAACTTAATCATTCAGCCCCTAACAAGATTTCAACACGGTCCAAAAAGGATAACATTTATCAGCACAACGAAGTGAAATATTCAAGGTAAAGCCAATGACAAAGCTTCTGTACAAGGAAGCAAATAGCATATTTTGACTAAAAGTACTAATTAAACTTGATGATTCGCAGATCATGTTTGCATAGCCTCTGCATGATAGGTCTCCAGTTCCTTGTCAAGTTGCTCAGCTGACTTCTCAACTCCATCCTTTCTTCCACGACCTCGACCTCCACCCCTGCCAGGACGGCCTCGGCCACGTCCACGAACGCTCCCACTCCCACTCCCACCCCTTGAGCCACCACGACGCCCCCAACTGTAGAACAAACAATGAGAGGTCATCAGTAAGCAACTTCATTGAGAAAAAAAAAAATGCCCAGTCTAAGCAGAAGATGAGAATTCATTAATTTCACCATTCAAAACATCTTTAAAGAAAGAATGCACGTACGGACATTTTAATATATGCCAACCCAATTGGGAGATTTTCTATACATGTCAAACAATAATAGTCTAGTTTCTACACGTCATTTTACTTCTATTCTACAGTTGGAGGCCATCATAATCAAATGCATAGACTATGATTTTGCATTTTACATTGAATCAGAATCATACTTCTACAGTTCCAGGCCATCGTAATCAAATACATAGCCTATGATTTTGCATGTACATTTCACAATGAATCAGAATCAAAATGATAAACATAAACATTTAAAACAATATCCCGCCTTTTCAACATGTTAATTTTTACACCACTAAAAATAATTATAGTGTATGATTATTCTTACAGATGTCTTAAAAAGACTGCTCCACAACAGCTTAAATGAAAATTAAATGAAAATCCTTTTTCATTTTAACAGATATCAACTATTATTCAAAAGTAAAAAAAAAATCCTTTTTCATTTCAATAGATATCAATAGTTATACAGTGTATGAATCCGTGAACATTATCCAAAATATGTTTGACCTAAATCTTCTTATAAATATGACATAGCAACATTGAAATTAAAATCAATATATACACATATGACACAGTTAATAGGTCATAAGTTAAAATTAAAAATTTCACTAAAAATAAATAAATAAATATAACACTGCTGATCTTAAAAACTTACCCGGCACCACGATTCAGCATGGCAGGACCTCCACCTCGACCACCTCTAGGCCTGGAACACCCCAAACAAAAAAGTCAATAAGTGATTGATGACTTCAACAGAACTTTGAACAATTAGAGGAAATAAATATCTGACACTTGCTGCCTATTTTGATCTAGTAGTTTAGATATGGACATCAATTTTCAAAATTCACAAACAAATATGTACTCCCTCCGGTCTTTTGACCAAACACTGTTCAACTTTTGCTTAAAAAAATGACCACAGGGAGTTCCAGGTGAAGAGCAGATGTATAGGGATTGACAGAATCATATCACACAAAAGCATCATCGCTTAAATTGAGCATCTTACGTCATTACAACAGTCCTCTTCCTCTGTCCATTCATTGCAGAGACATTCACCCGTGCAGTTACAGGCAATGCTGAATTTGTTCCAACAATCTCAATCTTCATGGGCTTTCCATCCAAAAGCACATTGTTATATCGTTTAAGAGCAGCAAATGCATCACTTCTTCTATTGTACACAACTTCAGCTGAACCCTGTAACATGGTGAAACATTAATACTTTATAAAACATGACAACAACATAGTTGAAAAGCTCAAAAGTGTAAACCAAAACTGTTTAACACTACTACTTTACAGAACTTATATTGTGTGGTTAAAGTTGAAGAAAACACAACAGCTAAAAAATACAACTTCCTCAATCATTTACAGACTGTTTGGTGACCCTTGATTTCAACATGAACAGCAAAATAGCAATTACTGAATCATTTTTTCAAAGCAATTAATGGCCAGCTTTCTATGGAATCCAATTGGGGGCCTATAATCTGACCTGATACAAAACAATCCCCGCCCAATTGGAAATTATAACCTAAAATGTGAAAAAGACTGATCTCAGAAGACCTCAAACTCGTAAGAAATTAGTTTTAGGTTATAATTTTCAACTGGGTATGGATTGTTGATCTCATAGAAGACCTCAAACAGATAAGAATTTGTTTTAGGTTATAATTTCCAATTGGGTGTGGATTGTTGTGATTTGAAAAGACTGATCTTGTAGAAGACCACAAACAGATAAGTAATGTTTAATCACAAATACCAAACAAAACAAAATGACATGAGTTAAAAATAAAAAAAATCCAATACATACAGTTGGGTGTCCATTTTTGTCATAATGAACAGCATAGCGCTTCAACTCCCCAAGCTCAGAGAAAAGTTCCTGAGTGTCAAATAAAGTTTCAATTGTCATGAGAATGTCCAGAAAGGTTGGCTAGAAACAGTGACTAAGAACGAGGCATATGATGATAGGACATTATCTATACCCTTATGTCTTCATTGGTTACTCCTCGGTCCAAATTGGAAACATACAACTTTGTGTCAGCTTCTACTCCTTGAATTCCTGCAGCTCTAAGGCTATCCTCAAACAAATCGCTCTGCCATGCAATAGTCTTGGGTCTGCGAATTGACTGGCCAAAGCAAACAGAACAGTATCCAGAATGGCAGAAGAACATGTCAGATTATGACCAAAAAAGTTATTTACTTCTTCAAGATTTATCAGAACAGGAATATCCCCAGATTAAAACAATAACACAAAATTAATGAAGTAGATCCGATCATGGTGATATATTCAAATGAAAACCCACAGTCAAACATCAGTGTTCTATGTTAAAGATGGCAAATTGGAGTAAGAATTCAACCCACTGCATTTAAACCGGTGTAATGTTACAAGTCAGAGCTCCAGTGCTGATATCAAGCGAAAAGCTCCATCTCAAAACACCATGAAACAGGGAAGTAACTGAATTCTTGCACCGCACAACAATACTTAGCAAGAGGATCCAATATATCACGGGTCCACACAAACCAGCCAAAGATTTAAAGTCACCTCATCTTAATGAAACAATTAGAATGATATTGTGATTTTAACCCCACTTTTAGTTATATGATTTTTGTGCTACTTGTAATAGCTCCATTTTGAAATTCACCTAATGAAGCTCCTTCAGAAAATATGCTAGGAATCACCAAAGAATCCTGCATACATCAGAGATCTGTAGCAAAGCCCCCCAAAACAAAAGCAAACAACTCATAGACGCAAATTAATTGTGACACTATGAAACTTGGCAAGATGGTTGAGCATGAGCTTCTCCACGGAACTAATAATAAAAGTAGTTCCTCTTGCTTGAGTTTCTATCACGGAACTAATAATAAAAGTAGTTCCTCTTGCTTTCGAGTTTTCTATAATACTGAATCATCTCATTAATGGATATAGGACAATTTATACTATATCAGAATCTCAAGAACATGTATAAGCATCCACGATTTTTGAGCTTGCCTTGGCAATAGCATAAGATGACGCGCGAGTGTTGACATTAAGTGGGCCTCTACGAACAGCACCAGTTCTTCCACCATTACCAGTCCTTCTACCATTAACAGCACCGGTCCTTCTTCCACCTCCTAGAGTCCCACTTCCACGGCCAGAAAGGACTTTGCCACGTCCTCTGCCCCTGCCTCTGTTACTCCTGCTCTTAATTCTATCATCAAGGGAAATATCCAAGGAAGAAGCCATTGCACTTGCAATAAAACAGGTCAAATCCTTCAAGATATTTTAGTAATGTAACCCTGCAAAATTAACAATTTAATCAGCCATTTGTCTGTGAAAACCCAGTATCATTCAAGGATGCAGAATTTAAATAATAAAATCATCGCAGCTAGAGTAGCGCTAGATAGCAGAATTTGAAAAAATCGCTACAATACACTTTTTAATAAACCATAATGTGATGTACAGGGCATTGAGTAACCGTTATTCCGGCGGATTCGCAATTGACAACTTGTACAAAACTTAAATCCACATCGGATATAACCATCCAATTAGGTATTGTTAAACAGTCAGCACCAAAATCTAATTAGCCACCCCCAATTTAACACCCCACAACAAAATTCCAAAATCACAATTTTTCAAACAGAAACAACAGATCCAAGCTAAAGTCCAAACTCAAAATACACATAACTATAATCCAACTTCAAAAAATCACAATTTATCATCTCTTTTGTAAGAAAATTGATATTAACGATCGAAAACCAAATATTGAAATGAATAAACCTTCATAAAAATAACCCAACCTCCAATTTTCAACAATTAACAACCAGATAACAATTTATAACCTTATGAACAATCAGATCGGATAATTTTATCAACCGCCCCCAAATCAGATCCATAATTCTACCCTATTCCCAAATCATATAATAAAATTTTAAAATCAAAAACCCTAATCTACTAGCATCTATTCACGATCTCCTACCCCAATCACATAAAATAAAACCATCGATTCACGATCTTCTACCCCAAGCACAACAAAAACCCATCGAAATCTCAATTTGAAAAGGAAAAAAAAAAGGAAAACAGATAAAAAAAATTCAATACCTGATGGAGATGATAGAAAAAAAATATCAATTTGGGGGTAAAAGCTTGATGAAGAATACGAAGGCACGGAAATTAGGGTTTCAAATCACAGAGGGTTTTAGGGTTTCGAATGAGATTGGATTTTCAGAAAGAAAAGAAGCGTTTTGTGTCAATTTAAAGGGATGTAAGGGCTTTCATGTCTTTCTGCTTTTTTCCAAACCGCGTACAGCTACCGTCATGGATGGATGGGAGATATTCTTGTTATATCCTCACATTTCACGTCTATTTTATTTATTTTAATTTTATTTTGTAATAAAAACATAAAAAGATATTTCAATGTATGATGGTATATTCAATGAATTGATTTTAGACTTGATATTTTAGGCTAAATTAGTATTGAGATTATATTTGTTAAGCGTCTCTGGTTATACAGAGGATAACTGATATCGTGAGTTGCTTTTGAACACTCTGATTTTAAGAAGTTATGATGTGCGTCTTCTGATTCAATGTGATTTTCTATCGTGATTTTGGTATTTTTCAACACAAGTTAGGTTTGGAGGCTTCAGACGAAATGTAGCGCTTCTTGGCAAGTTTTTATGGAAATTGACATCATTGGTATTAGGTACTTTGGTTATACAAAGGATAACTGATATCGTGAATTCTGAGCTTTTAAACACTCTGATTTTAAGAAGTTATGATATGCATTTTCTGGTTCAATGTGATTTTCTATCGAGATTTTAGTATTTTTCAACACAAGTTAGGTTTGGAGGCTTGAGACAGAATGTAGCGCTTCTTGAAAAGTTTTTATGGAAATTGACGACATTGATATTAGGTACTAATGTTGACGATGAGACGCTGTGTAATAAGTACTTCAAACATGGTAATCTAATTATGATCATGAATATTAGTAATGGGAAGTATAACTCATTAAATGCGTGTTAGATTGTCCGATGGACAACTATTGTTGTAAATCAGATCCTTCACCTCTCAATAGTCTGTGTACTCATGATATCAGTTATTGTATGACCAAGTCATACACATGTGAATTTATTTCGTTATTGGAAATAAACAATAGTTTTAGCTAATCTTTGAAAACTACATTTAGCCAATCTTTCGCTCGTCCCGTCATAGAATATCCAAAAAGTCATACACATGTTATGTTCACACTTGTGTATTTTTTGGCGTAATTGGGTTAAGAGATCTTGAATTGTGGATTTTTACGTTGGACTGTAGTTATGTGAATTTTTGGGTTGGATTTTAGTTTAGATATGATGTTGCTGATAACAAGTCGCGTGATGTCGGGATTTTGTCTCGGGTGTAAAAAATACCTATCTGGTTTATGAAATTTGGATTGGATTTTGGGACATAGTTATGTAGGAAATTTGAGGTTTCGGCGTTGAGTGGTTAAAAATACATATTTAGCTCATGATTTTAGTTCTTGTATGAACAAGTCGCACACCTGTGTATTTTTATCAATTAGATTCTCTCCAAACAAAACACACACTTAATGTTCGAAAACTCTAAATTCATAGTAGCAGTTTTCGTCGGTGCAATCAAACACGTGCTTAGTGAGTTATATCTCTCACTACTAGTATTCGTGATCATAAATAGAATACCATGCTTGAGGTACTTAATAGACATAACCTCTCATCGTTAACCTTAGTACCTGATACCAATGTCACTAATTTATCTAAAAACTTGTCAAGAAGAGCTACATTTTGTCCCACGCTTCCAAACTTAGCATGTGTTTGAAAAATACCAAAATCAGGATAAAAAATCACAGTGAATCAAAAGTTACACATTAGAATTTCTAAAAACCATAACATTCAAAAGCTCTAATTTTAGAGTAGCAGTTGTCCCTTGCACAACCAAACACACACTTAATGAGTTATACATCTCATTTATTAACTTAACCTAAAATATCATGTATAAAATCAATTCAATCAAAAGTTGAAATAAATTTTTAGTTTTTATAAACTAAATAAATAAACATGAAATACGAGGATATAGATAGGAATGGTAATTGTTGTCATCCATCTATGACGATACGAAACAATAGCTTAGAATATTTTTCTCGATGTACGTGGTTTAACAAAAAAGACATGAAAGCCCTTATGTGCCTTTCAATTGACATAAACCCTATTTTTCTTTTGTTGATTCCAAACCAAATCCAACTGTTCTCTTAGCCAAAACCCTAAAACCCATTTCTCTTTGCATCAAGACCCTAATTTTCTATCCATGATCGTAAATCGAGATGAGAGTAGATTAGTGATTTTAGTTTCAAATTTATAATATGTGATTCGTAAATAGTGTAGAATGGATATGATTGGTGGCAGTTGCGATAATACTCTAATATATGTTTTAGAATATTATTTAGTTGACCTTTTAGCGGAAACTCATATACATAACTTCTTTGTATGCCTAAGGCGGCTGAATGTTGGAATATGATTGGTATTGGAAACAAGATACATGAACTGTTGCAAGAGGCAAATGACTTCACTACCCTGTTAATTTCTTTATTTGACAGGTTACATGACCAATTGAAACTTCAAACAACAATGACACTATGGAGCCTATGGAAGAGGCGTAACACTAAGCTATGGGAATCAATTGATACTACTCCCCTTGCAATTGTTACACGAGCGCATGATGTCTTGTAGGAATGGAGTTGCATTCAAAACTCTTGATCACAACCATAATTAATATATTCTCGCTTTTGTTCAAGGAATATCCTTGCTTTTTTTATGTAGTAATTATACTATTTTTTTTTTTATCAAATTTATAGTTTTTAAAATGTTATTTTCACAATTAT